>Ga0153980_1000773_pt1 | contig 14111 bp, 15 predicted proteins | sample TSGA064MetaG_FD_104722 | JGI IMG/M metagenome (GOLD analysis project Ga0153980, IMG submission 104722) | Attine ant fungus gardens microbial communities from Georgia, USA - TSGA064 MetaG | ecosystem: Host-associated > Fungi > Mycelium > Unclassified | place: USA: Georgia, Magnolia Springs State... | reverse complement strand
TTGTTTAAGATTAAACCCCTGCTCGAACTCAAATTTAAAGTGCCAGACAACCATCCACCCGTGTTAGGCAACCTTGTGTTAACCGCTTGCTCCAGTTCAACTTTTGATACCATATCTTCAACTGCCGAGCTCCAATCTGTTGCTTTATTACCATCTTCAAGTTTTAGTTGAGATATAGAGATGCTACCGTTACGATAGAGAGCTAATCCGATATGAATGACATCTGTTCTAAGTCCACTATTAGCTGTGACGCTAAAATGATGCCATATGTCTTTCTCTATATTTACAGGTAACCGAAACAACCACGTATAACGCCAATCGCTGGTGTTACCTATATCGTTAGTTCTGACTAATATATCAGTACTACCAACTGTTAGCTCAACATTTGAATTAACCCTATACCAACCTGATAGGGTGTAATCGATGTAAGGTTTTAATAATACTTAATTCCGTGCTTGCCACATAAATGAACGGCCTGTTGCATCTGTTTGATCCGTGCGCGTATAAGTTATTCCTACGGTATTGTCAAAAGATCCGATCGTTCTTGTGATGTTATTTAGACCTCCTCCAGCTGTCCCAAAATTAAAATTCCCATCTAACCAGCTAGAATTTAAAATAATGTTCCGCCCACCGATTTTTATATCATCTATCGTTTCTTTTAATTCTTGCTGAGAAACTAATATTACTACTGGATCAATATTTAAGGTCACAGACGAGGTCTTTTTCATATAATTTTTCATCTTTAGACACTCTTTAAACCTCCTTGTAATTCTAAGTGGGTTAGAACCTCTCCTTCTTCCACGGCGCGATAGCGAGCATTATACTCAATTTCAAAGTGTAGAGAATGATCTGTCACCGTTACTGAATACTTAGTAGCTCTAATTTGCAAGCTCTCTAAGACATGTAACAGTAAATAGAGTTTATCTGCCATCTCATAGCTTTCCTCAACGGATTCTGTTTGTGGAAAGTAACGAATTTCAAAGGTATAATTTTTTCTATGATACCACTGATTTTCTTTTTGACTAGTAGTCAGCAACATTTTTACCATGAAAGAAGGTGTTTCAACAGGTTGTGCATGTTGATTTGTATAAACTGGAAAATTAGATTCACTTTGATTAATCTCTAAAGCCTCCAACTCATTTGTTTGACTTCACTTGAGGACGATAAAGATTCACTTAGTCTGTGCGAAGTAACAACATAACTTAAGTTCATTTTTAAGAGATTATTAACAATGTTTTCCTTTCAAGGTTTAAATTTTTAAACCTGGATCCTCAAAGCTATTACCACCTCCTTATGTATTAATTTACTTTACTGTAAGCAAACGACATTTGATTTTTAAACTTGGTTCTCTTTACTCCATTTTAGTTTTTAATAAATGATCTCAAAGTTTAATAAGTCAATTATAGATGAGCTTTGCTTACATAAAAAATTAATGCTGAGATTTATCATTCATGGTATCACCTCCTAACGATGTCTGCCTTAAATGTTTGTACGAAAAAACCGAAATTAATGCTCGACTTCATCATATAGAGAGGTTTAAATTCTCTAATTCATTAGGTGAACAGACGATTGCTTATTAATCTGACACTATCATCTTAACATCTTTTATTCTTTAAAAAGTTCTCGCTTTGTTCACTCTTTGTTTCCTTTTCTGCAACTTTGTTTATTTTACTTCAAAAGGAGCCTCCTTGTTTAAAGTGGCGTTTGAAAAAAGCCGAACTTTTTGTTCGACTTTATTTTAAGTGAAAAGCTACAAATTTCAGTGGCAACTATCAGTTTTTTACTTATTAATGTGATACTATCATCTTAACACTCTTTTTTCCTTAAAAAGTATTAGATTTGTTCACTTTTTGTTTCCTTGTTAGATTCTCATTCTCGTTTAGGAATATTGTATCTAGTAAAGGATTTGAAAAGATTAGCGCACCTTTTATCTTGAAAAAACAATTACTATGACGTTTTAAAAGGTCACTTCTCGAACAATTCTCGTTATATGTCGTTACTTAAAATTCTGTGGAAGAGCACTCCCTTGAATCTTAGTACCACCTAAACTAAAAAATACCGCGAGTCTAGTTAGATCTTAAAAGCGTATTTGTATTTGTAATTTCTAGACATTGTTCGTACATTTGATATTAACATTTTAACACGCTTTCTCTTAAAAAGTTTGTTTATTATTTGTTAATTTTTTGCTTTAACTTTTAGTGACCAGTCAAGCAGAAGGAATCTTCGTAACTCCTCTGATCTTACTTGCAATTAGTACTAATTAAACGATCTTCATTATAAAGAGTTACATCATCTTCTACTTTACATCATCATTTATTGAGCTGTTACTAAAAAAAATCAATTTTAATAATAGATTTTAAAAGTTTTACTACATTTACATTTCTGCTTGCAGATCAATGATAGTTTCAAGTTCCTTTTCAACTTGCCTTAATTTTTTTAATATAGTACTGCGGCTAAACCCTTTAATGTCGCCTATATAACTTAAACTCTTTTTATCCAGATATTTCAACTTTAAAATCTCGTAATTAAATTCATTCTTTTCTTTAAGTAAATCTAGCGCTGCTTCAATCCCAAATATTTTCCCATTTTCCAGCCACAACTCATTTTCAATTTTACTTTTTTGTTCCATCAAATGATGATATCTATCCTCTATTCCCATTCCATTTGATCTTACTTCATCACTATATCTGCTGACTTTTATAATTGGAGAACTATTTAAATAGCATAGCTTGGCTTCTAACATGGCAATTTTCTTTTTTGATTCCTTATAGTGATCGAATAATACTGTTATCTTCATTTTATCACCCATTTCTTTTTTAGATAATTACTAAGTGTTAAGTTAGCTAACTTGATTATTGGACGCTATGTTTCAGACTAAGCTAATCATTTTTTATGTTCAATTTTATTGAACTATAACTATAAAAAAAACCGATACACTTATCTTGAAATTAACGTTCTTCCCATACTCAAATCAATACTAAATAACCGACAAAGTTCAATTTTTTTGAACATAATTGCATGTTATCATGAATTAATATTAAAGTCAACTTAAAGTTCAATAATATTGAATTTATTATTGATCTTTAACTAAATTTCGTGTATGATAAATACTATCAGGAGGTGTTAATTTGAGATCAAGTACTGGAAAAAGATTGAAAACCATTATGGCTGAAAGAAACCTCAAACAGGTTGATATATTAAGAGCTGCTGAAAAATATGAAACTGAAATAGGAGTAAAAATAAAAAAGAGTGATTTAAGTCAATACGTTAATGATAAAGTAGAACCTAGGCACGACAAATTGGCAATACTTGCAAAAATTCTAAACGTTAGTGAAGCTTGGCTTATGGGCTTTGATGTTAACCGAAACAGAGTTGCTGATCAGGAAGGGATTGAAGATGATTTATTAGCTAAAGAGATTCAGGAAACGGTCCTTAAACTCAATAAACAAAACCGAGAAAATGTCTACCATTACGCTAAACAAAAGCATAAAGAACAAAATAGACCTTATTTAATAGAATTATCACAAGATAACGGTGACTTAAGTGAAGATTCAACAATGGTCGTAGCTGCCCATATTGAGGGTGAAGTAACAGATGAGATGAGAGAATTTATCAATCAAGCAAAAAAAGACGTTAAAAACGGTAAGTTTAAAAAGTAAGCAGGAAGGAGGTCATTCATGAATGAGATTGAAAAATTAATGGCTAAATTTCCACAATTAAATTACGTTTTTAGTAAAAAAATGCCAAAAGAGTTTAAAGGCCTTTGTGTGGGGAATGTCATTTATATTAATGCTAATGATAATGATACAAACGCTCAAAAGCTTGTTACGTTGAGCGAAGAGATTGCTCATTATGAGACGGGTGTTGGTGATATTACAGAACAGGAGAAAGTATCAGACCGAAAGCAAGAAAATAAAGCTAGAAGATTAGGAAGTCAGCGCTTGGTCACTTTAGATCAGATCATCTCTTGCTGGAAAAAAGGCTTTAACACAATAGAAGAACTTGCTGAAGAATTAGGAGTCACTCCTGAATGTATTGAGAGTGCAATCGAAAGCTATCGAATTAAAAAAGGACTAAGTTTTCACTACAAAAATTACCGAATTAAATTTAATAGCGATACTAATATCCAAATAGAAAACCAATGGGTGGAATAACACCTTTTATTTTATAAATATTAAACGAACATTCGTTCTTGTTTTAATGAGAATTTAATGATTGTTTTCATATCATAGGAAAAAACGATCCTTAAGAGATAATAAAAAATAAACTAGAACCTATATTTTACCTTTTGCATAAGTTATAGTGTGAGAGGTAAAAGATCTAATTAATTTTTACGCCTAATAAAAACAAGTAATCCAATTAAAATCATTAGTAGTTATCAATGATTCGTTGATAAATAAAAAAATTTAAGGTTACTTGCTATGGAAATTGCTATTAATCTCGTTAAAGAAAGTCATATCAGTTTTGTTAACTATCTTATTAGTTCTACTTTTTCATTCTTAAAGTAGACCTTTATAAAGAATTAGTATATCAAGCTATATCTTGGGCATTGGTGAAATGAAGAAGAGAAAATCGCTAAAAAGTGACGATTGAAATATTTGCTACCGAAGATATAGCTCTCAAACTTTAAAGGAGGATTTTAAATGAATCAATATCAGAATCGACATATTCCTTACCGAACCCCCTCCTCATTAACTAGCCAAGTCCCATATTTAAGTCAATATGGAATTAATCAAAATGAGGAGAGATGGGGTTTTTTACCTTTTGTAGGAGGTCTTGCATTAGGAGGATTATTATTTAATGGATGGGGTGGTGGACGTCCATGTTGTGGGGGTGGATTCGGCGGTGGGTATCCAGCTTATCCACCTGCTTACTTCCCACAACCTATTATGCCGTTTCAACAACAACAATTCCAGCAGCAACAGTTTTTTCAACCTCAAGTTTTTGCACAACCTATGGTTCCCCAGTCAACCATTGTTGAAAGTAATAAATTTTATGTCTCATAAAAAAATGGACTTTAATAGTCCATTTTTTTATTTTTCATACAATTTAAATAAGGCTTGAGTTCCTAGATCTCCCAAGTTCTCATTCTCGCATTCCTCATATAAGCTAAGCACAAGATCCAGTCCTGGTAGATCCACATTCATTGCTTCTGCTTCCTCAACAGCTATGCGCAAATCCTTGATAAAATGCTTGATATAAAAACCGGGTTTATAATCGCCTTTAATGATTCGTGGCCCCATATTGCTTAATTGCCAACTAGCAGCAGAGCCTTTAGTAATGGTATTCATGGTATTGTTCAAGTCTAAATTAGCATTTTTAGCATACGATAAGGCCTCCACCATTCCCGTAACAGCCCCTGCAATAGCAATTTGATTTACCATTTTTGTGTGTTGACCATTTCCAGGTGCACCCATATAGGTAATGGTTGTTCCCATCAACTTTAAAATAGGCAAAATTTGATTAAATATTGACTTATCTCCACCAACCATAATAGTCAAAGTCCCATTTTTAGCGCCTACATCACCACCGGTCACCGGAGCATCTAAACAATGAATTTCTTTTTCACGTCCTGCTTCATAAAGACGATTAGCAAGCTTTGGCGTTGAAGTTGTCATATCTACTAAAATAGTATTTGGCGTAGCATTTACAATTAATCCTGCATCACTTAAATAAACATTTTCAACATCTGCTGGTGTTCCGATGATCGTAAAAATTAATTCAGCTGTTTGAGCCATTGTTTTTACATCTTCACACCAATTAGCTCCACGTTCAACTAATTGATCCGCTTTACTTTTAGTTCGATTGTAAATATACAATTCGTGACCCGCGTTTAAAAGGTGACTTGCCATCGCTTTTCCCATTACCCCGATACCTATAAAACCAATTTTCATATCTATTTCCTCTTTTCTTTAATTGACTAAATTTGATAAACACTACTTTGGAAACTACCTTATGAGATTTAACGTGATCGCTTACAATAATAACAAAGATAAAAGAATGAATCCATCTACATCATATCAATAATTTAATAAATCTTCAAGACAGATTCCGAACATATTTTTTGTGAAAAAGAGTAGTTCGTTTCATGAAAGAGCTCCAAACTAAAATGATGAAAACCGATTCACTTCTTCATCGAAAAATGTTACATATTCCAATCTAATATAAGCCACATCACTTTCTAACCGTAAGACTTAAGCAGTGCTAGTTTAAGAAATAGTCGACTATCAAGTTCTCTGGGTGCCCTTAACGACCAAAGAAATAGTCGTTAACACTCATATTGGAAAGAATTAAATAATAATTAGTTTTCGCAATATGGTAAGCTTCCGTAGAGGTGACGAACTGGCTATGAATCTTTTCAATTTCTTCAAATAGATACGTGACACTCTCTAGATAAAGAATCGGTTTACTAGGGGGGACAGTGGTGTAAAACAGCTCCTCAAAATTTTCTAATTGCTCAGCTAATTCCTCTAGTAACGTATTTAATGCTAATAAATAATTTAATCGCTCTTTTTGATAAAAAAGCATTTCTACTGCTAAGAGCTGATCTTCTTCTGACAAAGTATCAATACTACTCTCAATGGTTTCAAAGTCAGCTGTTTTAATGATCTTATTAATGATAGGAACCACCCGATCCACGTAAACTTTTAATGCTTCATTCAACTCATTAAAACTAGCAAATTGGTCTCTTAAGTTTGTATTCTGGTCATAAGTCTGTCCATCGAGAATCAACTGGTTCACAGAAGGTTGTAAATCATTCAATAGTTCTTCTCTCCTCTTATCTACAATTTGTTCCGCCTTGATGACTTCTCTATCAAGACTTTGAGTAAAGAGAAAAATATTAAATACAGATGAATCATCAGTTAAGGCCAATGAAACCCCGACTCCTGCAATAAAAAGAATAATTAACAATGGCCCCAACTTTCTCATTAAAACTCTCTCCCTTTTTACTCGTGACACCACAATGTCAGTCACAACTCTCTATAAGTCTGGATGATTAATTAAATTAACTGGAACATGACGAATTGGATCATACGCTAAAAATTCATAACCATTTTCTAGAAAATAGGCTATAACCTGCGGCAAAGACTCTATTGCCACATCACTTTCTTGAAATAAAATAACCATATGATTTGGCTGACCCCAAAGCATCATCCCTGTTTCAATATGAGTCATAACATCTTCAACGGTTACCGGTGACCAATCTCTAGCATCGATATGCCAGTCCCAACAATTCAACCCTGAATCTAAAAGTAGCTTAACATGTTGTTCTGAAAGATTACCACTTGTTCCAAGGGGAGCACGGCAGAGTGTACTTTCAAACCCTTGGGTCATTAGAGCCACTACCTCTTGTAAAGCTAACATCTCATCTAAAAAATTTTGTGCAGCATCATCATCCAGGTAGAGGTAATTCACATTACGAGTCATAGAATGAAGCCCAATATAATGATCGTTTTCAATTATTTTTCTTAGGATTTCTTCTGAGGTTTGAAGCTTTTCAATAGCTGATCCTAATACAAAAAATGTTCCTTTAACATCGTGATTATCTAAGACATCTAAAATTAATTCCGTATTTTTAGACGGTCCATCATTGAACGTTAAATAAACAAATTTTGCTTCGTTATGATGCCACTGAGTAATCTCATGGCTGGGTTCAAACTGTAATGAATCATTGCTTACGACGATCATACTCAAATTTAAGTGTTGATAGGCTCGACTCCAAATGATACCACATATTAATAATAATGAGACTAAAATACTCCCTAAATAGATCCGTAGTCTAATTCTTGCCCTTAGGTGATGTTTACCAGCTTTTTCACTTGATTTTGTGACTGGTTTAGCTAACCTCAAATTTTGTTTTTTTTTCATAAAACAGCCCCTCTACCTGTTCTTATTTCTTTAATTATACCATAAATAAGATCGCTCTAACAAATATCCTCATTCTTCGCGCCAACATTTCCAACTATTTTTCCATTTCAATTAACTCACCTTCCATAAAGGGAACAAAGCTATATTCCATTTCTTTAAAATAATTAATGATGAGAGGCAATGCTTTAATGGTAGACTCTTTCTCATGAAATAGTAACACAACTTTATTGGGAAACTCTTTACTTCTAAGATCTTTGACTACTTCATGAAAGATAACCTGGTGACTTTGATGTTGCCAATCTCGTGAATCCACATTCCAACCTAAACAATAAAGTCCAGCTTCTTCAACAGCCTGCCAATGACTATTTCTTAAGTAGCTATTTCCATGAGGAGCACGACAAAGACTTGTTTCATAGCCATCTGTTATGTCAAAGATCAATTTTTTTAATTCTAACATTTCTTGAACAAAAATTTGTGGAGAGTCTGGTCTGTAATATAACCGATTTTTATTATGAGACATACTATGTAACCCTAAGTGATGGCCTTTATTAACCATTAGCTTGATAAGCTCATGAGAATCAGGAATAACTTCAATACTTTCTCCTAAAATAAAAAAGATAGCCGGAACATGATGCTCTTCTAGGATTGCTAGCAACTCTGTTGTATAAGTGGAAGGACCATCATCAAAAGTTAAAAAGACTACCTTTTCTGGTCGAGCATTATAATTATTTACTTCATCGATTTTTTCATCGACTGTTGTAGCCTCTATTTGACTTGTGAAAACAGCTATCATGATAATACTCATTAAAATGACAATAAACTGACGTACATAATTATTTTTAGCTGAATATTGAATACTTTCACCCACTTCTTAAAATATTTCCGTTATAAATTATCCAAGCCCATTTAGATCACTTGTATAAAGTAATAATGGATGACAACTACCTATAGCCTTATTTTATATTTAGTATGCAACTTTTTTAAAAGTTTATTGCTTTAAAATTTTTTTCCATCTCATAACCACTTTATACAAAAAGCATCTAGCTATCAATTCGTAATTTAGTAAACCATTGAAATATGGGAACGATAAAAAAATCTCCAACCTAATTTTAAGGTCGGAGATTTAGTTTTTTTAAACTGTTTGCTTGACTTCTTTATGCTTTTGTTAATTCCACTCCACTATTTCTTAATATTTTCCACTAATTCAATGACTTCTTCCACCGTTGACTTATTTAATGCAGCTTCTGCCAATTGTTCCATCTCACTTTTTGATAAGCGACTAATTAATGATCTAGCTGGAAGAATAGAGGTGGCTGACATTGAAAACTCATCTAACCCTAATCCTAATAATAATGGAATTGCGGTTTGGTCTCCTGCCATTTCTCCACACATCCCAGTCCATTTTCCTTCTTTATGGGAGGCGTCAATAACCATTTTTACCAAGCGTAATATACTAGGGTTGTACGGTTGATACAAGTAAGAAACTTTTTCGTTCATGCGATCTGCTGCCATTGTGTATTGAATTAAGTCATTGGTTCCTATTGAGAAGAAATCAACTTCTTTTGCAAATTGATCGGCGATCACGGCTGCTGATGGGATCTCAACCATCATTCCCACTTGAAGATCATCAGAAACAGCGATACCTTCAGCGACTAATTTTGCTTTTTCTTCTAACAGCAATGTTTTCGCTGCTCTAAACTCGTTTAACGTTGCTATCATTGGAAACATAATTCTTAATTTACCGTATGAGCTTGCACGTAATAAAGCTCGCAATTGCGTCCGGAATAAATCCTGATCATCTAAACATAAACGAATAGCTCGATATCCTAAGAAAGGATTCATCTCTTTTGGTAATTCTAAGTACGGCAATTCTTTATCTCCACCAATATCTAACGTACGAACTACAACTGGTTTTTTACCCATGGATTCTAAAACAGTTTTATAAGCTTCAAATTGCTCTTCTTCAGTTGGGAAGTTATCACGTCCCATATATAAAAACTCTGTCCGATATAGTCCGACTCCTTCACCACCGTTATCTAATACACCTTTTACATCTTGTGGTGTTCCTATATTGGCTGCTAATTCAATGTGCTTTCCGTCTTTTGAAACAGTTGCTTTATCTTTTAATTTAGCCCACTCTGCTTTTTGAACTTCATAATTCTCAGCTACTTCTTTATAATGGGCAATTTGCTCAGGACTAGGACCCACTATAATCGTTCCTTCTAAACCGTCTAAGATGATGAGATCTCCATCTTTTACATCTTCTAATATAGTTTTTGTCCCCACAACAGCGGGAATCTCTAGACTTCGTGCCATAATAGCGGAATGAGAGGTGCGACCTCCAATATTAGTAGCAAAGCCTTTAACAAAACGACGATCTAATTGGGCTGTATCAGAAGGTGTTAAATCTTCAGCAATCACGATTACTTCCTCGTCAATCGTACTAGGATCATTGATTTGAACTCCTAATAAGTGTGCTAAAATACGCTTTTTAACATCTTTAATATCCGCTGCACGTTCACGGAAATATTCGTTGTCCATGTTTTCAAACATATTGATAAACATATTAGATACTTCATCAAAGGCAAAAGCTGCGTTTACATGATCTGATTTAATTTTATCTAATGTCTGAGAACTTAGTTCTGGGTCATTTGCCATATTAATATGGGCATCAAAAACAGCAGCTTCTTCAGCCCCTAAGCTCATAGAAGCTTTAATTTTAATTTTTTCTAAATCGGCTACTGTCTTAGCAATGGCTTGATGGTAGATATTGACCTCATCTTCAACATTAGAAATATTCGTCTTAACAACGGTTAAATCTGGATCTATTAGTTTAAATACTTTTGAAATAGCAATACCGTTTGATGCTGCAATACCTTTGATATTCATTAATCGTTGCCCCTTTCATTTTTTTAAGTACAATATCTATTATATGAGATAAAAATATTTTAACAAGAGTTTTGTCAAAATTGCTCGAAGTATTTCCTCATTTTATATAAAAAGTTAAACAAAAAGTACTGGTTGCCCAGTACTACTGATATTATTCACCTAACTTTTGAGAAGTAATCGTTTCAGCTAAAGCTGCAATAGCTGCTTCAGCGTCGTCACCTTCAGCAGAAATAGTGATTTCAGCTCCTTGTTGAACACCTAAAGACATGACACCCATAATTGACTTTAAATTAACTTTTTTATCACCATGGATTAAAGAAATGTCAGATACATACTTGCTCGCAGTATTTACTAATACCGTAGCAGGTCGTGCATGTAATCCTGTCTCATCAGTAATTTTAAAGCTTTTTTCCATTTGGAATCACTCCGTTTCTATTTTAATGCAGTCACAACTTAATTTTAGCGTTTCACTAACTAAAAATCAAGTTTTATAGACGATAAATTTTTATTTAATTTCTAAAATATCAGCATCTCCATGAGTTACCGAACCAGTTTTCTTCAACTCGATCGTTTGTTCATTTAAATTAGTGAAAACGATTGGTGTGATCAAAGATGGAACTTTTGAGCGAACTGCCTCTAAATCAACTGATAATAGCAAGTCGTCAACTGCGACTTTATCTCCTTCTGAGATGTGAGTGGTGAACCCTTCTCCATTTAAGGTGACCGTATCCATTCCAAAATGTATTAAAATCTCATAACCGTCATCTGATAATAAAGCAATGGCATGCTTAGTAGGAAATATATTTAATACCTTACCTGAAACAGGAGCGTACACTTTTCCTTCAGCTGGTTCAATGGCAAAGCCATCTCCCATTAATTTCTGGCTGAATACAGGATCTGGAACTTCAGTGATGGATATTAAATTTCCGGTAATGGGAACAAATATTCCTTTTTTATCTTCAGTACTTTCTTTCTTTTTTTTAAACATATCCATGATTCCCATGGAGGCACCTCCTAATTATTTTCACAATTTATTATGTTTCTTTTTTAAACAAATATAGTCTTATTTTAACATTTTTTTAACAATTTTCAAAATTTATTTTCTTTTTTCATGTAAAATTTTTTCAACCTGGCTTTGCAATTTTTTAGACTCATCCCCAAAGATAGCTTGAATTTGGTTGCCTGACACAAATATTCCTGAAAAACCTAGCCCTTGTATTTTGTCTTGATTCATTTGATCCACATCTTGAACCTTAATTCTGATACGAGACAAACAAGCATCTATTTCCTCGACATTAGTCGCACCCCCTAAAGCCTCGATCAAATTTAATGCTAACTCTCCAAAAGCCTGATCATCTACATTTGAACTAAATTTTGTAGACCGACGAGAGCTATATCTATGATTCATAAACAAGGTTATCAATAAAACTCCACTTGTCATAATTATAATGTTAGCAATGATTTGCCAAAAATCAGAATTTAAAAAAGGGACGTACTCTGGTAAGACGTGTTGCATCAAAATTCCAATCCCCAAAAACAAGCTTGTTAGCCCTAATAATGTAACAAGTTTACCCCACTGAAACCTCTTCATCTCTACTCTCCTTTCTAAATAATACTACTTATATATTTTAACCTATTTTATTAAGATTATGTTAATAAAAAATCCATTATTTTACTAAATTTAGTTAGTAAATTTAGCCAATTAGTATTGATGAAGACAGCCTCGGACAATAAAGGTTAAAATTACCTATTCAACCAAACCGTTCTCTATGATAAAATAACACTGTTGTTAAATGTGGTCTAATAAGTTAAGATTCACTTTGAATCACTCAACAAAAAGACTTTTAAGACAATCAAATTTGGACATTTAAACAATTAGGAGGATTTTTATGCAACGAAGATTGACAGTATTCATCAGTTTATTTTTGATATATTTATTAACAGCTTGTTTCTCAAATAAAACCGATACCCCCGCTAATGATTCGCCATCCAGTGATACCATAAATTTATTAACACTTGAAGACGGAATTTATTTTGCTAAAGAAGATCACTTTTGTGACGAAGGTTGGAAAAACATTGTAAGTTTTGAAATACTGGATAATCAAATGATTAATCTTTCATTTGATGCAGTTCATGAATTGGCAGCCTCAACCAAAAAAACTCTAGCAGTAGCTGAAGTTTATATAGACTCAGAAGACAGTTTAAACGCACTAAGTTGGGATAGGCAAATTGAACTTCTTGAATCTCATATGCTAAACCAAGAAACTTTGGACGATATCCTGCTCTTAGCTGATAACGAAGCAGACTCAATTCCTGATTTAACGATAGAAATTGAACCGTTCATTGAGCTGATAACAGTGGCTATTGAAACGGGACCTATTGAAATGGGGCCTTACCTTGATGGTTTTTATTTCGCTGAGCAAGAAGAGTTTGTGGATGGATTCAAATACTTTGCGCGCTTGATCGTTGAAAATGGGTATATTATTGCTGTTCATTGGAATGGTCTTCATGAGGACGGAGTCAGATTAATAACTGATTTAAACTTAGAAGAGATAGATGATACGTGGCGTGATCAAGTGGAAAGATTAGAAAAATATCTCCTTGACATTCAAAATCCTATGGATATCACTTTTGATGATGAAAATAAAACAGAAGCTGTGTTTGGTGTTTCTATTGAAATAAATGACTTCATCGAATTAGCAGTTCAAGCTTTAGCTAACGGACCTTTGTTAAATGAAGAAAGTTGAACAAAAAGGTTAGGAAATCCTAACCTTTTTAATGTTGCCAAAAGTTAAGTAATAATTTTCTCCCATTTAAGCAACTTTTTTCTGTTGAAAAAGTCAGTAAACTTCAATAACCAAAATGTGGTCTGTCTCAAGGACTTAAAACGAAAAGCAAGTTGGGCTATTATAAATGCATTTCTGTTGTCACTCGGTCAAGCTTGGACACTAAATTGCAAGACAGTGGGTAGCCATAGTAGTGAACTCTTTAAAGTGCTCCGTTGTTTCCATCCTTCTAAAAAAGATTCTTAATCAATAAGAAAAAATGCTGCGAGTAAAAAAATACTCCTAAGTCCACTATTCCTATGTAGTTGCTACTTCAATCGTTAAAAACCGTTAGTTTTAATTTGTTAGGAATCGTTTACGACTTTTTCCTGTAAAGTTTTCAATAGTCATTTCTAAAATTTTAAATTTTAGAATTTAAATTAGGCTGATACCATACCATTTTTCTATTTAGGTAATATACTATATTGTAATGATTCATGTTACAAGGAAAGGATGTTATGGAATTATGCATAGATTAAATAGAGGTTGTAAGAAAAAATCTGGGCCAATGCCCGAAATGCCTATGGG
>Ga0153980_1000772_pt1 | contig 14114 bp, 7 predicted proteins | sample TSGA064MetaG_FD_104722 | JGI IMG/M metagenome (GOLD analysis project Ga0153980, IMG submission 104722) | Attine ant fungus gardens microbial communities from Georgia, USA - TSGA064 MetaG | ecosystem: Host-associated > Fungi > Mycelium > Unclassified | place: USA: Georgia, Magnolia Springs State... | reverse complement strand
GGATGTCACCCCTCATCTGGCTACGCCTGTTAGTCGGGACCTGTTATTGAAGAGTCTGGGTCAATCGGACCCGCTCATCAAAGATGCCCTGATCACTATTACAGAGCGAGAAGGGTTTATTAAATTATTACCAAATGATGAAAGATCAGCAACTCCTCCCATCAAGCAACAAGAGCTGAATCCGACCTTGGTTACTGAATTAATGCAGCAAAGCCAAGCCGCCATAGAAGCTTTAAAACAAAACATTCGTGGAAAAACAGGACCCGATTTATTTGAATTTATTTTGAGTGATATTCAGCAATTAAAAATGCATTTATTTGATCCTCAAAGTTTGGCAGTCATTCAAGCAGCTATGAATGCGTCAGCATGGATCAATGAAAAAATGGATAAGTGGTTAGGCGAAAAAAATGTCGCTGACATTCTTTCACTATCGGTAGCGGGTAATATCACTTCAGAAATGGGGCTGGCACTGTTGGATCTTGCTGATGTTATTCGTCCTTATCCTGAGGTCATCCATTATTTGCAACACATAAAAGAAGATGATGATTTAAATGAACTAGTTAAGGTTAAGGGAGGCTTAGAAGCTCAAGAGGCCATTCAAACTTTTCTAGCCAGTTATGGCATGCGCTGTGGGGGAGAGATCGATCTGACCAAAACTCGTTGGAGTGAGAAACCAAGTATCCTTGTCTCCATGATTCTCAATTGTATTAGAGAAAATGAGCCTCATTCTGGCAAGAAAAAGTTTGAACAAGGGCGAAAGAAGGCTTTGATAAAAGAACAAGAGTTATTAGATCGTTTGCAGCAGTTACCTGACGGGATCCGAAAAGCGGAAGAGACCAAACGAATGATTACCTTAATCCGACACTTTAGCGGTTATCGTGAATATCCAAAATATGGTATGGTAAGTCGTTACTTCATTTATAAGCAAGCTTTATTAAAAGAAGCTGAGCGGCTAGTCCAACTTAATCTTATTGAGGAAATAGAAGATAGCTACTATCTTACTTTTGCAGAATTTCATGAAGTGGTTCAAACAAACGAGTTAGATGAGGTGCTAATTAAAAAACGAAAAGACGAGTACCGCTTATTTGAACGACTGACGCCACCAAGAGTAATCACTTCCGATGGTGAGATTATTGCTGGGAAGTATCACCGAAAAAATCTTCCAGTTGAAGCGATTTTAGGGTTACCTGTTTCTTCTGGAGTCGTAGAAGGAAGAGCTCGAGTCATCTTAAACATGGAAGCAGCTAATTTGGAAGCAGGAGATATTTTAGTGACCACTTTCACTGATCCTGGCTGGACCCCATTATTTGTTTCAATAAAAGGATTGGTTACCGAAGTGGGGGGACTGATGACACATGGTGCGGTGATTGCCCGTGAATACGGCTTGCCAGCTGTTATAGGCGTGGAGCATGCCACCCAAATCATAAAAGACGGACAACTGATTCGCGTCAACGGAACCGAGGGTTATGTTGAGCTATTGTGATGATACACTGTTATTTTTAGAACAACAGTGGTATTCTTTGAATAAAAAGCTGTTTTGTCACTTATAAAATATATCACTTGTTAAAAGCATGGGCCTACTAGCTAATAAATAAACGTTAACTTAATTAGATAGTTTCGTGTATTTTAAGGGATGGTAATGTCACTTATTTTTGAACAATATTTAGTCGTTATTTAGGGTCGTTTTAATTAAATTTAAAAAGGTATTACCTAGTAATTTTGTATTAAAGCCATCTGGAAGACTCTATAACACGGGTTCCTAGAGGCTTTTTTCATGTTTAAAAAAACTAATTTAATTATTATGAGCATATCTTAATTGAAAACGAAGTTCTTAGGAGTATCAGTTTGATTATTGCTAGTAACTAGTAACTTCGTTTTTAAGGTTCTGTTACAAAGTTTAAAACAACCCATAAAGGTTTAGAGAGAAGAACTAACTTACATGGTAATACTTAACAATTGATTCATCTCATGACAGACTGAAAAGTTAAGGAAGGTTTCTTTCTTTCGGCTCTTTTTTTAGAGGCCTAAATGGTTTCTAATTCTTTGATAATAGGAGATGCTTTAACAGAAGTGCTTTCGTCGTTTGCCCGAGGCATTGGTCTTGCTCAATGAGGTTATTTAAGCATTTGCTGGTCTGATGGGTGGTGTCTTGATAAAACCCTTGGGCCTTTAATTGTTTTATCTTTGGTGTAACCTCTCGCCATTTACATCATGTAGTCTCTATTTATTTAGCTCATTCAATTATATCTCAAGCTCTGGAACAAATAAAAGAGACGGATAAGAGGTTAGTCCAGATGATCTGTCATATTAGAAAAAGAAGCGATCTTCTTTTTCGTAGCGTCTTAAAATGAGTTGACGTCATCTTTGAAACATAAAAGAATTTACAATGACAATACTACTTGAATAGTCTCAGTAATCTGACGCTGTTCTACTTAAGAAAAAAACCAATTCCTCAATATTTAATACTGAATAATTGGCTTTTTTAAGATCTAACTTAAAAGACAGCGCCAAGTGATGAGCTAGATATATTGTGCCGTTATTGATGTTGTGCAGGAAAGCAAGTCTTTTGGTGTTCCTTCAAAGACAATTTCTCCACCTGCATCTCCACCGTCAGGACCCAAATCTACAATCCAGTCAGCTGAGCGAATCACATCTGTGTGATGCTCGATGACAATGACTGTATTGCCTTTTTTTACTAGAATATCAATAATATTTAAAATATGGGTTACATCTGCTACGTGAAGTCCCGTTGTCGGTTCATCTAAAAGATAAATATTGCCTTTTTTATTCAATTCTTTTGCAATTTTTAACCGTTGACACTCACCGCCTGATAAGGTATTAAGGGGTTGTCCCAATGTTAAATAACCAAGTCCCACCGTTTTTAAACTCTCCATTTTCTTTAAAATATCTTTTACCTCGGAAAAAAATACGACGGCATCACTAACAGTCATTTCCATGATGTCGACAATGTTTTTACCTTTATAACGATAGTCAAGCACCTCTTTCTTATAACGACTTCCTTGACAGGTTGAACACTCTACCGCTGTTGCATCCATAAAAGACAGATTAAGTTCTATTACACCTTTGCCTTTACATGTTTCGCAAGCGCCTTTTGAGTTATAACTAAACAAACTATTATCGACACCATTCTCTACAGCAAATAATTTTCTAATGGGAGTCATCATATCCGAATAAGTTGCTGGATTTGAACGACTATTTCCGTGTACGGCAGACTGATCAATTTGCACTGCATGGGGAAAATCAATTTTGAAGACTTTATTGACAAGGGTACTTTTTCCAGAACCTGCGACACCTGTCACGACAGTGAAAATCCCTTCTGGAATGCGTAAAGCAACATTTTTTAAATTGTGTAAGCTACTTTTATGACTCTCGATAAAGGTCTTCGGTTTTCGTGGATTTTGGTTAATAGGTAGTTTTTTCGATAAATATTCTCCTGTTAACGTCTTTGAACTTAACAGTCCATTAAAATCACCTGTATACATGATTTCTCCACCTCCAGATCCTGCTCGTGGGCCAACATCAACTACATAATCAGCGGTTTTAATGACATCTGGATCGTGTTCAACCACAATAACTGTGTTGCCTTTGTCACGAATACTAGCCAATAAATGATTCAATTTATACACGTCGCGAGGGTGAAGCCCTGTAGATGGTTCATCAAATATATACATCATCCCTGTTAATGTACTTGACAAATATTTAACCATTTTGACTCGTTGTGATTCGCCACCTGATAGTGTTGGTGTCGCTCGGCTTAAATTCATATAACCCAGTCCTATATTAACCAAATTTTGAACGCGTTCCGTAATTCCGTCAATAAGCGACCTTGCTTCGGGTATGTCAATGGCTGCTACTACTGGTAATAAATCAACTAGTTGTAAAACACATAAATCATGGATTGAATAACCGTTGATTTTTGATGATAATACTTTTTTGTTATAACGTGACCCATTACATGCTGGACAACAACCAATTTTAACAAAGGTTTCCAACTCTTTTTGGGCTTTTTCTGACATGTCTTTATCACGTCCAACTTGTTGACGCATAAAACGGGTTGCCAGTCCCGCATAGGTCAGATTGATTTCCGAGCCATTATAAGTGCCTTTGATCTTCTGTTCTTTTGCATGGACAAGTAAGTCATATTCTTCTTCAGTGAAATCTTTAATAGGTTTATCATTGTCGAAAAATCCTGAATCGGTGAACAACTTCCATTGCCAATTTCCAACCTTGTGACCTGGCACTAGAATAGCTCCTTCATTGAGCGATTTATCCATATCAAGAGCTTTCGCTAAATTAAGGGTCATGGTTTCTCCAATTCCCTCGCACAACTCACACATGCCTTGGGGATCATTGAAGGAATAGGCATTCCCATAGCCAATACTAGGGACGGCAAATCGGGAGTATAACACCCGAAGTAAGGGGTGAATATCAGAAATAGTTCCTAAAGTTGAGCGTGAATTACCACCCAAGCGTTTTTGATCCACAATAATGGCTGTTGCTAAGTTGTTAATCTCATTAACTTCTGGTCTTGAATACTTGGGTAAATATTGCCTAGCAAAAGCTGAAAAAGTCTCATTTAATTGGCGACCTGCCTCTTCAGCAATGGTATCAAAAACAATCGATGATTTCCCAGAACCAGACACTCCTGTAAAAACCGTTAATTTATGCTTAGGAATGTTAACATCAATATCCTTTAAATTGTTAACTCTTGCCCCTTTAATTTCTATCCACTGTTGCATGATGATCCACTCCATTCGTATTAAGGCTAATGACACTAAAAATTATTTGCTATTAAATAAGTTAAGTTAAAAGATTAGAAGAAATATTGGTTTATCATCGTTATTATCGTCATTTGAATAGGCTACTAAACGTAGTTTTTGCTATTGTGTTGATGGCACAATAAAACGACAGAGTTATGAAGTAGAAAGTACACAACGATGCAGCAGTTAAACTTGCTTTCCCACTTTCACATTACAAAACTTGATGAGGGAGGGACAGAAAGATTGTTAACTTTGGAAGCTACAAAGACCCTTAAACATTTGAGTGTAAACACAATCAATCGACTAAATTAGAAAAATTTGACTTATCAATTGACGTACTGTTAAAAAATAGGTTGATAAGATGCACTTCGTAACGGTAGAACCCACATGGAAATGGACGAGAGTTGGAGCGAAATCATCGGTAGTTTGCTAGAAAATGATCTACGATTTAGAAAAACTTCGCTGGACTTCTCAAGTCATCTATCATCAACTGCAGCCTCTAGGTTTCTCAGGTTCGTCTCGAACGAAGACTTAATTTCTCTAGATTTTCTAAAAAAGCAAGAAATATGGAGTCTTTAGTTATCGGATTAGAAGACTCTACAAAACGTGGTCCTAACAATGTATTTATGATGGTGATATCTGTATTCACTGATCTAGCATTTTTCAGTGACTCGTAAAGAAATTCGGTGGTTAGAGGCTGTTATTTTTTTTGCTATGACTGGGCGTCTTTCAAAGAGATAAGAAAAAACTAGAAAAACCTTGCGGCATAGCTATTGCTATTTCGCGAGGTTGTTAGAAATATAATATTTTTAACACTATAACTAACACTCATAATGATACTAAAAAAGAAACAAATGTTCAACTAACTTGCAGACTCACGATATTGATGAGCGAAATACCTAATGGATTGGTTAATGGCTAATCAGCTCAGCAAGGATAAGAAAGTTGCTTGGATTCCGGAGAAAATAGTTCTTCTGCTCTTCAAAGGCCAGCTTTTTGATATTTTCAAGGGCGTTTGAGATACAATAATAAGTATGATCATATTATTGCTTATAGAATCGCGTTTTTGATTTTTTATTTGCCATCACCATGTAGTCTATTTAATAGATGTTCAGCATAAAATACAAAAAGATGCAACTTATTAGGTACAGCGTTGCATCTTTTTATGTTGTAGAAAATGATAACTTTTTCTAATCATTTACTTCTGCTTCCATATACTTTGACTAAAAATCACAAAGATAACGAGCCTTAAATAGATAACAGATATACTCTACTTCATTTCACTCAAGGGTATTTTCATCATATTTCCTTTTTTATTCCAAGATTTTTATATTAAAAAGCTTATTTTGTCAAGATGTGTTAAAATTAAAGTGATTATGATATAATTTTAATCATTGTGAACCTTTTAATTAAGGAGGAATTTTATTGAGGCGCTTTCAAAGAGATATCACCTTTATTGTAATTCGCTATTTGTTAATTCTAACATTAGTCGCTAGTTATATTAATACTTATAGCAATCGTGATCATATCCACTTAATGCTGGTCTTACTTTTTATCATTAACAATCAGTTTCGGTTTTTTACACTGGAAAAAAATACTTTAATCATCAGTTCTATTTTGGTGGACATGGCTTTAATTTACTGGCTATTCAACATACCCAACGTGTTTTTTAGTCTCTTTTTTTTGTTGACGGCAATTGATATGATTCTGTTCTTTAACTTGAAATGGATGATTGTGCTAAACAGTTTGCTTCTGTTGCAAATGGTTGTCATGGATAATTGGGTGTCCTTGATGAATCTGTTCATTAATCTGATCTTTTTTGCGATTTGTGGCTGGATGGCTTATCAATTAAAAATTCAATATGAAAAAAAAGCAGAAGCACAAAATTTTTATGATCGTTTAAGAATTAAAGAGGAAGAATTAAAGCAACTTAATTATCAATTAGAAAAATATGCGAATACGGTGGAGAGCCTCACGCTTTTAAGAGAGCGAAATCGCATTACGAGAGAGATCCACGATCATATCGGCCATCAATTATCGGCAGCTATTATCCAATTAGCGGCCATAGAAAAAATCATTTTAAAAGATGGGCAGCAAGCAGTTGCGATGGTTAGTCACTTACGTCAGTATCAACAAGAAACGTTACAAAGTATTCGAGAACTGATTAATGAACTAAAACCAAAAGAATTTGAGCGCTATGAAGATCTATTAATGATCGAGCAAATGACCAAAAACTTTGAGAAGCTGACTCAAGTGGCGGTAAAAGTCAGCATTTTAAATGAAGAAAAGCTGACTTGGTCTTTCAATGAAAAGCAAAGTATGACCTTGTATCGGGTCATTCAAGAATTTTTAGCCAATAGTTTGCGCCATGGTAAGGCCACACAAGTGGAAATATCCTTTAATTTTCAAGTACAACATCTTGTGGTACTAATTCAAGATAACGGCTCGGGAAAGTTAGAAATTAAAGAAGGGAATGGTCTGAACAATATGAGGCGACGGCTTAAAGAGATCGGTGGGAACTTAAATTATAAAACAGCTGAAGATGAAGGGTTTTTTTTAGTCATCAAGCTACCGAGAGAAGGGGGCGTTTTAGATGGGAATTAAAGTATTATTAGTGGACGATGAGCAATTAATTCGTGAAGGATTGAAGATTATTTTAGATACGTATGAAGATTTGGAGATTGTGGGGCAAGCCACAAATGGGTATGAGGCATTTAAATGGTGTCATGAACATAAGGTGGATCTAGTTTTAATGGATATTCGCATGCCACAATGTGATGGCGTTAAAGCAACAAAACTTATTAAAGAAAGCTATCCTCATATTAAAGTCCTTATTTTAACTACCTTTGCTGATGTGGATTATATTACCGATGCTTTAAAATATGGCGCTTTAGGTTATTTACTAAAAGATAGTGACTACGATTTAATTTATCAAAGTATTAAAGCCGCTTATTGCGGTAATGTGGTGATTCACCCTCAAGTTGCCACAAAAATTTTAACTCAATCCACCGTTAAGGTAAACCTTGAGGAGATAAGCCAAAAGTTTTGCTTAACAGAACAAGAAATTAAAATGATCGCCGAAGTTGCTGAGGGAAAGTCTAATAAAGAGCTGGCGGAACTGTTTTTCTTGTCGGAAGGGACGGTCAAAAATCAAATCAGTCAAATTTTAGGGAAGCTTAATCTTAAAAACCGCACCCAGCTGACAATCTTTGCTTACAATCAAGGAATAAAATAATTACTCATGATCAGCTTTTAAGCTTGAATTATGATATCGAGTCATGTTAGTCGAAAATAACCGCTTAAAAATACGAAATACAACTGACACTGTAATATAATGAGTTAAATAATCAGTCATATTAATTAGAAAATTAAGAGTAAATCCTGATAGATGGACAAACTAAGTGAGTCAATGACAATCTAGTTTTGAACGATGTGCTTCTCTGCTCTGATTGGGATAGCGTTGATCAAACACGGGTGATGAAGATAGGAGTTGATTTCAATTCATAAAAAAAGAGAAAGTTTAAGAAATAAAAGCTGGCGAGAATTCGGAATGATTTCCGTTTCGTTACTCTATTTTTTATTTCGAGAAAATATTTCGATGCTAGTGGTTTGTCTGCTATTATTTTGTTTCTTTGTCTATGGAAAACAAAAGAATGGTAAGGACAAGAGGTGAGGGTTGCATGGATTTTTAATTTGTGATTGAATTTTAATTAAATGACTAAAAGCACATCATGTTGAAAGGCTTTCTTTTAATGTCAATTTCTACAAGTGCTTTTTTAATGTTGTCACCAGCTGAAATCTTTACATATATCTAAATAGGATGACTCAAACAATTAAATAAATTTACCTATGATTTAAAAGATGACTTTAGTCACTTCCCACAATGCCCTAAGAAACTAGAAAACGCCAGCGGTTTAAATTATAATTAAGGTAGAGAGAGGTTACTCTTGATGTGATAACGTTAGTTATTATCATAATTGCTAAGGGAGATCATGCTTTAAATTCGTTAAAAAGAAGCGAGGTTGCCTAAGTTGTTACTTGAAAATGATCGATCATCATTTAACTCGTTCTTACAATTTCAGGCTAAACACAGGAAGCTAAGCCATAGGGCTCTAATAGTGTTATGGGACCATTTAACAAGGGAGATGGATTCAGTTAAGATTAATGCATTTTCTCTTTTCTTTTACCGACTTTAATCATTTTCAGCCACGTCCTAATAGATAGGAGGAATCATTGTGTATAAACTACAAGCTCAAAACATTACGAAACGCTTTGATGATAACATGGTTTTAGATAACATTGCCTTTAAAATTGAAAAAGGGGATAGATTTGGAATCATAGGACCTAATGGTGCGGGTAAAACCACCTTGTTTAATATTATCATTGGCCTGTTAAAGGCAAATAGCGGTCAAGTTTTAATTGATGGAAAAACCATCGCCGAGAATTCAGTTACATATAAAAGTAAAATAGGTTACATTCCCCAAGATCTAGCTTTATTAGAAGAAATAACAGTGTCTGATAATTTGGAATACTTTGGTGTCTATTATGGCTTGTTTGGAAAAAAGCTTAAAAAGCGAATTCATGAGGTATTAGATATTGTCAAGTTACAAGGTCAAGAAAAACAAAAGGTCAAGAAACTTTCGGGTGGTTTAAAACGTCGTTTGAATATTGGTTTAGCGCTGCTACATGAACCCGAAATTTTAATGATGGACGAGCCGACGGTTGGTGTTGATGCCCAGTTTCGCCGTTATTTTTTTGATTATATTAAAAAGCTTAACTTGGAAAAAGGGGTCACCCTTGTTTATACTTCTCACTATATGGAAGAAGTGGAGCAACTGTGTCAGAAAATATTAATTTTAGATGCAGGAAAAAAAATAAGTTCAGGAACAAAAAGTGAGATTAAAGCCTTAATTAATGATCAAAAAATGATTCGGATTAAAGTAGATTCGGTGACAAATTTAATGGTTCCTGAAATAAGGTTAATAGAGGGTGTTGAAGATTTTATCTTAAACGATCAAGAAAATATGACACTTTTAGTTAATGCATCATTTAAACTAGAGACCTTGATTCAAGTTTGCAAACAGCAAAAGATGAATCTAGTTGGAATCCACTTTGAAGAGCCTACCTTAGAAGACGTATTTTTATCATTGACAGGCAAAAGGTTGGGGGATTAAGATGAGACTATGGGCCAGTATTAAACTACACTTTAAAGTCATTTATTATCAATTTCCCCTTATCGTTTTAGCCTATGCCATTTTCCCACTTCTTTTGGCTTTTTCATATTCTTTTGTGGCCTTCGACAAGCAAGATGCTATCATAACGGTTGAAGTGGTTGATGAAGACCAGAGCCAGTTTTCTAGATCATTCAGTGAAGTTTTTGAACAAGCTCCTTTTAAGATAGTGGATGAAGCCTTCATTTACCGAGTGACGATTCCCGCTGGTTATGAAACTCTTATTTTAAATGAAGGTGTACCTGTCATCGAGATAGAGTGCAAGCGTGAAACTTGTGCCACTACTGACTATGTAGTCACTAAAATCGTGGAAGCTTTCCATCAAGAACGATTTGAATCAAAATTAATGAATCATGCCTCATTAGAAGCGAATAAACAACTTCTTACTAGTTTAAAAGCAATTAATGAAACGGAAATGTTAGTGGTTCAAGAGGTGGCAATGATGAACATATCCCTTTATGTTCAACCCCTTATTCATGTTAGTAGCATTGTGTTTGCCTTAATTATTTTAAATTTAGGTTATAGCTCTTACCAAATACAAGAAATAAGTCTTATTAATCGGCTACACCTGCTTCCTTTAACAAAAACACAATTATACCATTACAGCATCATTGAGGCTTTTTTGTACGTTTTTACAATGAAAAGTATTTCATTTGTTATCTTTAGTTTATTTGTTGCGGAATTAAGAAGTTACTTTTTGACTATGATCTTAATCATTGGGACGGTGTCGTTATTCGCCTCGTCTATCTTCCATTTTATTGGTGAATTTATACCTAGACTCATGGGAAAAATGATACTGGGATCATTTTTGCTGTATGAGTTAAGTATCGGTTATTTTGGAATTGGCACTAAATTGATTCCTGTTCTTGAACATTTTTGGCCAGGAATGATCGTTCAACATTTATATGAAGCTGGCTTAACTAATCAATGGCATCAATTTAATTTTTATGCCCCCATTATAGTCGGGACCTTTATATTCGTCTATAGTTTAATAAGATTAAAACTATGGTTGAAATGGGGGCGCCAATAATGAAACTCTTATCTTTAATCTGGATTCAATGTAAGCTAAATTGTAAAGATAAAGTGACCTTAATCAATTTAGTTGTTTATCCCATTTTAATGACATTGGCCCTCAATGTTTTATTTCAGGTTGACCCGTCAACTCCCCTTACTATAGCTGTCATTAATGACGATCAGGGAGAACTTGCCAAACAGATGTTGGAACAGTTAGCTACACCTGTTGTTTTCGTTCAAAATGAAGAGGAGGGATTAATAAAAGTTCACGAGGGGCGTGTAGCTGCCATCCTAGAAATTCCTCAAGATTTCACTTTAAGTTTAGCATCTGGTCATTTACCGACTCTAATCTTACAGAAGAAAGCAGTGCAAAGCTTAGATCTCTTTGAACGACAAGTGGCCTTATTCCTTCAAGATCAAGCGAAGAAAAGTCTGTTTTCACAATACAATATGACTGATCAGAGCCAATTAATTGAATTAGATTACTTGGTCGTTGCAGATTATCATAAAGAGATGATACCTATCATCATGTTACTGGCCTATACGATCGTTAATTCAGGGAGAATTGCCCAACAATTAAGAAAGCTGAAAACAGATCATGTTTTAAAAAGATTAATGATCACTAATCATGATAGCTTTACGATTATGAGCAGCTTATGTCTCAGTTATCTTTTGTCTCAACTCGTTTTACTCTCTCTTTCCGTCTTTATTTTTTTATTATTAAAATTTGATATAGGTCGTTTATCCCACTTAGCTGTTGTCTTAGTCTTAACAAGTTTAGTGATGATGGGGTTCAGCATCGTCATGGCCCGAACTTTTAAAAATTTGGCACTTATCGAATGGATGACTCTTATTCAAGTTTTTATCTTAATGGGTCTAGGCGTCATGGTCATGGATGGATCTGTTGCTGAATCAGTTGGCTTTTTTAGAGGTTTAGCCCCCTTTACCCCCTTTTATTGGCTATTAGATATCGTGTATCATGAAAAGTTTTTTCCTGCTGTTTGGATTGTTATGTTAATGTTCTTGGTCCTCTTGACAGCTGGAAGCTTAAAAAGAAGTCACTTTTTACAAGATCAAAAGGGGACTGAGTAGTCAGGTCATAAAGCATCATTATTAGCTTCGTTTTATTTCCTATTATTAAATCATTTTTTTGGTGTGAAGCTTCACACTACTTCTATCAGTATTATTGATATCGAAATCCAAATAGCCGCCATTTTTGCAAATGAGGGAGCGAATCGTTTATTATCCATCTAAGATGATAACGGAGCAAATGAGTAAAAGTGATCCCTATCACAAGGTTAAAAAAGTCATTAGTATTGTCATCACGGACTACAAACTCATTACAGAAAATAAATATTATCATAACACCTATCACTTATATGATAAAAATACCGACTCAACCTTTTCTGATGTGCTATCAATTAACACCTTGGAATTACCCAAATTGCCATCAGATCGTGATAACTCAAAATGATGGGATGGGTTAAAATTTTTAAAGGCCAGTAGAGAGGAGGAATACCAAATGTTATCCCAAAAAAGCCCAGAAATCAGAAAAGCCGTGGGCGTGAAATGGTCAAAAATTTATTAAAACAAAATGTCGCAATTGGTATTATAGCAGAAGCCAAGCAAAAGAAATTCAATACAATAGATAAGACCGCCTAGGCGGTCTTATCATCATAAAAAGATTAAACAAATTACAAAGTTATGTTTGGAAATACGCTTTTATATTATTATATAATTAATAACCGTCCTGTTTTAATGAGAACTTATTTTTAAGCAATGATAGGACTTAATGCAAATGATAAAAAAGGGAGATAGCCCAAAAGACTTTTTTGATGAAGGGTACCTATAGGTACTTTTTGTCTAATGATTTAGAAAAGGAGGAATTCAAATGAGCAAAGTCATTTATTCTCAAAAAGGTAACGTTCATCTTACACGCTTGATATTTTAATCAGTCTTATTGTATTAGGAAGGACTTATTAAGGTTAATTATGATGGTTGGTCTATTTGATTTCAAACAAATTTCCACAATCCGACCAATTCTACCCCATGTGTCATTGAAATATCGGAATAAGTACTAATATTTATTATGGATAACTATTTTATAATGGGGGGGAGTCGAGAAGGATATTAAAAAATATCTGACTATTAAGGTATTTAAGAAATACATAAAGTTGTTTTTTTTTTCAATTGTAAGAAAAAACTTGTTACATTACCATTTATATTTTATGATATAATATCACATAAAAACCTCAACATGAAAACGGTAAGTCGTAATTTATTGAGGGTGTGATAAGGAGGGTATCATCATGATTAGCTCGGAAGATGAACGATTAAATGATTATCAATTAAGAGACGAAAGTTACAGGGATTACTTAAAACAAAAAGACTATGTCAAAAAACAATATACCATTTTTGGTATGACTTTAGGTTTAAGCACAAACGTTAACGGAAATGCAACACTTCGCGACCTTGAGGATATAAAAGAATTTTTAAATGTTTATAAACAAACACTTATAAAAGATACAGAAGGAAATATAGTAGATCATCAAGGAAAAGACTCAGTGTTAAATTCTATTCAAAACAGCATTGATAGTATGGGCTATCAAAGTATTATCAATCAATCATTAGAAAACTTACAACCTAATAATAATGATTCATTTTTAATTGTTCCTAGAGGAGATAAAACCGCCAGAGGTTTTAATCATTTAATTTCGACAGTTATTCGCAAACAAGAAAATGGCGATTTTGAAGTGGTTATTGTCGATAAAAATCGAAATTATAATGCTAGAGAAGAATATGTAGAGGATCGGTTTAAGAAAATAGATTATCAAAAATATTCAGTAACAAATTTTTATATTATAGATAAAGAAAAGCGCGAAGACTTATCAAAATTTTTGGGTAGTGGAAATGGAAAACTAGCAGTAGACTTCTCAGATCAATTTATGACTTATAAAACTCTAGAAAAAATGTCTAAAACACATGACGTTAGCCATCATTCAATGTCAGAGCAAAAAACAGGAAATTGTTTCATTAAAGAAGTTGAAGCTGGGCTAAAATATGCTTTATGGTCTAGAGAAGGAGCCCT
>Ga0153980_1000770_pt1 | contig 14119 bp, 4 predicted proteins | sample TSGA064MetaG_FD_104722 | JGI IMG/M metagenome (GOLD analysis project Ga0153980, IMG submission 104722) | Attine ant fungus gardens microbial communities from Georgia, USA - TSGA064 MetaG | ecosystem: Host-associated > Fungi > Mycelium > Unclassified | place: USA: Georgia, Magnolia Springs State... | reverse complement strand
TTTGCCCTCCCACAGGAATGCTAACAAGGAATTCTCGAATAGTATCCGGGATGAGCAAGCTTCGGAACCTTCGCGACTTGTTGCTGATCCTTGATCAAAATCTGGCTACTTCTGCTATTTGTACTTCGCAGTTCCCTGATGGACAATTGCATGAACTGCATTGCGAAGAATCTGAACCAACGTGGAGATCTGATTTCCAGGCGGACTCCGAGCATGCCTTCTGATCATAGGTGAATGTCTAACTTACTATAACTGTTTATACTTGCATGTATATATTTAGTTATGTACCTTGAATGATATTAATGGTGACCAACGCAGGTAATGATTTAGTCATACTCCTCTGCATCGTGAAAAGTAGTATCGGCCAAATACTTTACCAGAGTCCGGGAAACTCACTATCAGGTAGGTAGCGGCCCCTAAACTAAATTAATGTTAGACTGGAGTAGCTAAAGATAAATATTGATGTGCCAATCTGATCGTCGTTCCTATATTTCTTTGTTGTCTATTTGTAGACAGAGTATCCACATCATTCTTCTGCGATTTGATGCTGGTCAAGGACAAAAAGAAAACATGCTAGCCTAGAGTAGTGACTAAAGATAAATATTGATGTGCCAATCCGATCGTCGTTCCTATATTTCTTTGTTTTCCATTTGCTGACAGAGTATCCACATCATTCTTGATATGAGTGGGTCAAGAAAGAAAGCGCATCCATCATTTGATTGAGAATTTGAAAGTGTGTGTACACATTATACATTGACTCGCGACCCAAGTCAAAAACCCATCGTAGTTTATCATTAACAGACTGTCTCCTTCAAGATTGAATTGTTGGAAGAAGAAATGTAGATGGTATTGATATGTTGCAAATATTGATAGACTAATGGTCCATTGAGTCGATGTAGTAGACAGGAGAGAAGGATGCTCACCGCGGGAGATCGTGGATTCGACTCATAAAATTATACATCCGGCAGGGTGCACATTATCCACATGATCGGTGGGGACAGAATCAGCAAAATCCTCATCTTCAGTGAAGATTTTCCTGAATAGTGAATAAAAGTCCATGGTAATATCAAGAAGGACTGAGTTGTACTGGAGAAAAGAGGTGTAAAGCAGCCATTCTCTTTATAGGAACACCAAGAAAGCAGTACACACACCACGGGCAAACAACTGTCAAATGGAGTCACAAGGTTTGATGATCTGTCAGATTAACTGGGATAGCCGGTTATATGTGTGACAATTGTCACACTGACCTAATTTTTTAATCAAAAGATTAACAATTAACAATTAACAATCAATATTAACAATCATCATCATCTAGTCTAGTTCAAGAGAGTATGCAAAAAGGATATAGAAAGATGGCACTGATAAATCATGTATGTAATCATTCCCACAGCCTCTCTTTCACTCAAAAATTCCCCAAAATTCAAATAAATTCATTAAAAATTAGAAGAAATTATAATAAATTATATAATAAAATTAGAAGAGACAGTGAGCAAAGCAAGCTGACTATGACCTTGCAGACTGTTGGAGGAAGGGAGCACAGTAACTGTAAGGATAATTGGAACAGAGTAAGCTCCAGAAGAATTTTGAGAGTTTAGAATAAGACTTCTGGAGATGTACTCTACAATATATACTATTATAGTCTGTTCATCTCTGATCCTACAGTCCTATCAGCCAGGATCAGGAGTCATCAAGTTGAGCTAGAGGTAATTAAATATTACACAGTAATATTTAATTAGGTATAGAGTTGCTCTGTATTATGCCCTCTGGTTGTCATGACTTGGCAAAATGGCTAAGTTATTATTTATATTTCTTTTCTTTTCTCTTCTTATTTGGACTTACTATACAAGAAAGGAAGTGTGGGAAAGTGTCATATGATAATATCATACATCATAATTACATATCAGAATATCATAGGGTTACATTATATAATGAGTGTGGAAAAGTAGTGCACAGACCATATAGTAGTTGTATAAGTAGTATATAAAATCTAATAGAAACTCTATTGAGTTCTTCTTGTCAACTCAGACTAGGAATAGCTCTAAGGTATCTCAGTCTAAGTTTCTATACTGGCCTGACACCTAACACTCAGGCTTGTAGGATCAGTCAGCAGTACATATATTGGCTTATTGGTAAAATTACCTTAGTATTCATCTGTAGGCAAACTTCCTAATCTAACTCTTAAACCCTTAGTATATACTTCTTGTCATGAGTTACCTTGACTATAACAAGAAGCTATAAATAGAACAGACATAGACTGGAGTCAAACCAGTAGCTGATGGACAGCTTGTAGTGTAAATAAGAACAAATAGTATACTTATATATATAGTAGACTGTAATTGAGCAAGAACTCTATTAAGTTCTCTTCTAACCCTGAAGAACTACCTTGAGTTAAACCCTAGCTTAAGGTTTCTGAGCCAGTTGCTGACAGAAGAACTTGATACTATACTCTAGACACTGTTCACTTTGAACCCTATCTAAAACTTTACTCTTTTATTGTCTTTAATTGGTGATTAGCTTAATTACTGGTCTTTTTGGATATTGAGCCCTAACTATAAAGAGGACTTGGTAGTCAGTTAGAGACTACTGGTGGAGACTCAGTACCAAACCCAGGTATTGTGTTCAAGACCTAACCTAGTAACTGGACAGTATTGCTTCATAGATTACTTGTACCACTTTCAATTGTTAGAATCTTATACTAAAAGTACATTGTTATCTATATACACAGAAGAATAGCACCAACCCCTTAAGAAGGTGCTAGTAGAGTAGAGATCTCCTCCTTAAAGTGATTATTTACTATTCAATTAGGGCAGTAGTCAGTAAGGAAGTAGATATTTGGTTGGGTGAAGATTTTGCACTCCAATAGATGTAATTGTAATTAGTAAGATCCAAAAATCCTATTCCACTTCAAGGGGCATAACACCATGTCTCTTGAACAATATAACCAACTTATAAATGATATGCTTAATCATTAGTAGACCCTCACCAAATTAAGGATAGAGCTAAAGGAAAGAGAAGGAAAGAAGTATTTTGGTTGCAAAGAGTTTGGGTACCTAGTCCATAACTATAGAAACTAGAAGAAGGTGAAAAAGGGGAAGTCTACTCTCTATAACAAGTTTGTAAGAGCAACCAGAGTGGAGCTTCCAGGAGAATCCTCAGTCTATGAATATACTCTAGAGTATGTTACAACTTACCTTCTAGAAGAATCCTTAGAGAATAGGATAAAGCTTCTAGAGGGATAGTCTATACTATATATACAAGTCCTCCTAGCTACAGAATGTTCTAAGAGTTAGGGTCAGGAATACAGGAGTAGGTAACTAATTAAAGGTTATGTAATTATTATTTAATTAGTGTAGGGTCACTCCAGTAGGCTACCACTAGTACATCAGGAGTGTGACTTAGTGTAGTCCTCTTACAAAGTTTGAGGTGTTGGTGAGCAGAGTAATGATATATAGTGTTGATGGGAATAAAAGAGATTACAAGAGTGAAATAATAGGTCAGAGAAATAGAATCTCCAAGCTATTTCACAGTTGTATACAAACAAGTAGGTATAGGGAAGGTAAATTAGAAAAGAGAGAGTTTACAAATAAAAATAAATAATAAGTTGATCCAATAGAAACCAGAAAAGAATATTGTTTTTATTATTCTCTTAAAAAGACCCCAATTGATTGTAGATCTTAAAGGTATTATGAATTTAGAATCACTCAATGCATTTACTGATCTAGTGATTCTAGACATCAGTAAAACTAAAATAGAAGAAGAAGAGATAACAGATGAATTTGCCTTTCTGGAATGGATATATGAAAAAGAAGAGCATGAACACTTATATAGACAAGAATGGAAAGAAGAAGAATGGAAAGACTAGTATAAAAAACAGAAGGAGATAGAGATCTTAATTAATGAAAGTATGGACATTTAGACTCTTTTAGACTTATTGAACTTACTTTGACAGTAAACCCTTTTATTTCTTAGACTCTACAAACTATTTTTAAAAGAGACCTTACTTCTTTTTAACTCAGAACTTAATAAAAACTATAAATACTGAAAGTAAATATGATTGTAGAATTATGTTTTACCTTTTTGTCTTCTAGTAACAGGAATAAGTATTTCTACTCATCCCTCTTAAAACTCAGGATTGTATTCCAAAGAGGAAAAGCAATCAACTTCTCTATAACCTGGTTAAAACTCTAAAAGGGAGCCTTTTCAGTTCCTAAAAAAGCTACTAGGATAAAAAGAGGACAAGAGCTAAGATCAGCTGTCACCAGACTCTGGTCTAAAATCTTAATAGAAGGTATGCATTTGTCTTATACTGTGATACTACCCTTCTTAAGCTAGTTATCACAAATAGCCATTTACTGATTTGTGATTGAGGAATTTGGTATTCAAAAGGCAAAGTTTAGACAGTAGCAAAAGATGTTGTTAAGTTTGAGATTTATTTTCAGATATATAGTTCTTAAATATATAATTGTGGTAGTCTGTATACCAGAACAGCCCACCACATGATCACTATCTATTGTTCTATATATAGGAGTGCTATTGTTCTTGAAATAGAGATAACCTAACTATCTTAGGGCAGTCCTTTGTTCTATTCAAGAACAAATGATAATCTATGGATAAAGATCAATATTATGTACAAATATTGAGGACCTTGTATCTCTATGGGATCTTATTGCCTTTGGGTCTATTTATAGCTGAAAGAAGCATATTGAAGAGAGCTTCACAATAGTTATTGAAGCAAATAATTAAATCAAGCGGTTCCTGAGATATTAGCAATTTAGTGTCTGGTGACTTGGTAATCACAGACTGATCTGCTGATAACTCAGTGAATACTGATTGCCTTGAGACATTTCTGGTACTATTTGAAAGGTCTTCTTAAGGGCTTTTGATAGCTATTTAGATCATTGAAATCAGTTAATTATTCCCAGAGTTATAGTCTGAATGAAGTCTATGATATCTTTCTATTAGTAATCTGGTGCTTAGGGTCTATTGTAATCCTTATATACAAGGGAATAACAACTGCTCTTTAAGAGAGTTGTTCAGAGTAGAGATCTCCTTCTTAGGAGTGATAGTATATCTTTATTCTTAGGATAGTTGTAAGTAAGACAGTAAGACAAACTGTAAGAGATAGATTCTGTTAAAGAAAAATGTCAAACTAGGAGAGCTGAGGAGCAAGCACAACAACATAAAGTTGTTCCAGAGAACTATCAACTATCTACTTTGCTCTAAAATGTTCCTTCAGCTCCTGTTTAGAATAGAGGAAGGGGAAGATTTCACATGACTCCTGTATATGTTTTACAGAATCTTGATGATACTATACTTGATTTGCATAGATGTCAACTTGCTGAGCAAATGCTATCAAGAGAGCAACAATAGAGGACAACTCAGGATTATAGAGCAGAAATGATAAGAGTAGAAGTAGAAAGATAGAGACAGATAGAAGAGAGGCAGTTACAGTAACAGAGAGTAGCAGGATCCAACTGTATTCTTTCCAATCACTTACTGGAATCCTTCATAATTACTTGACTGGAGATAATTATTGCTCAAGAGAATTTTGCAATAATATATGACAGTATAATGCAGCCTTTGCTATGACTTTAGTAGAAGTCAAAATTGACAACTCAGTCACTAGACAATCAGGTCCCTACTGTTTTAAAATCCAGGAAGAGTTTTATTATCTCACTAGTGCTCTCCTCTCTCATGCTGATCAGACTCCAATATATATGCAAATCTATATTCTTGACACAGCAGAGCAGCTCTATATCAGGAGAGCCAACAACAATAATCTGGATCCTGTAGTAATAGACAATATTTAGACAATGCTTCTGGATAGTCATCTATATATTGGCTGGTACTGTTATGCATATGAGCTTATCAAAGACAAACTAGCAGATGAACAGCAGAAGATCAGGATTAGATTGCATATAGATCTACAGTATGATTAGCAAATCCATAATCTGCCTACTGCTAAAGAGATTGCAGTTATCATTCCTGAGGAAGGAGTCTATTATGCAATAGATAATAGGGATGTAGTGTTACAGGCAAGAGGAGGATGTTTTAAGCAAATACGCCAGAACAGTCCTTTGTATACCACTCTCTATTATATTCTGTTATTTCCAAAGGGGAAGAATGGATAATATCCATAAATTCCAATCCATGATACTCAGTTGAGAGAATGAGGGGAGAATGGAAGACAGAGAGATAGAGAAAAACAGACTTGCTCACAGGTGGTTTCTGACAGATACTACTATGCCTATCATCTTTATATTAGAGATGGTCTAACTGTTAATGAAGTATTGACCAGACAAAATGTAGAAAAGACTTAGCTTACTGTTTGATTTGATTATAACTATCACAAATAGCCACTTACTGATTTGTGATTGGTTGATTTGATAATCAAAGTGCTTAAAAAAGTGAAGTTAGACAAATAGCAAAAGATGTTGTTAAGTCTAAGATTTATCCTTAGACATATAGTCCTTAAATACATAATTGTGGTGGTCTATGTACTAGGATAGCCTACTACATGATCACTACCTATTGTTCTATATATAGGAGTGCTATTGTTCTTGAAATAGAGATGACCTAACTGTCTTAGGGTAGTCCTTTGTTCTATTCAAGGACAGATGATAATCTATGGATAAAGATTAGTGTTATGTACAAACATTGAGGACCTTGTATTTTCATGGGATCTTATCGCCTTGGGTTCCATTTATAACCAAAAGAAGTGCATTGAAGAGAGCTTTACGATGGTCATTGAAGCAAACAATTACATTAAGCAGTTCCTGAAATATCAGCAATTTAGTATCTAGTGACTTGGTAATCACTGACTGATCTACTAATGACTTGGTGAATACTGTTTGAGCCTTATCTACTAGTAGTTTCCTCAACACTATACCTGGAATACCAAAGCCAAGTCATAGCATCCAAGATGATATGCTAAGGTGATTGGAAGAATATACTTTATATTACTATCAAAGAGAGAACAGTTTTTTTTACGATTTCTTTTAACTATATTTGAAGGTGAAAAAAGTTGGGAGCATCTGAGGATCTGGAATGGCCAAGTGTTTGTTATATTCAAGAAGGCATTTATGGCAAAAGAATTACTAGAAAATGATTATGAATAAAGGATTTATTTGGAAGAAGCAATTGCAATATAGCCTAAAATAGCATATTATTAGTATAAGAGGACCTTACCAATGCCATCCCTGACACCAGACTAACCTCCTGGAGTAACCCTGCAATATATTAAATATTACTATGTAATATTTGATTACTCTTAGCTTACTCCTGAAACTCTGGACCCTAACAACTAGGACTGTAGAGATAGAGATACACCAGTGCCAGAATATATATATAGTATTGAGTACCTCTCCAGGAGTCTTATCCTAATCTCTGAGGATTCTCCTAGAGGTGAGTGTAACTTATATTCTCAGACTGTAATTTATGTGAAGATTTTTCTGGAGTTACTCCACTCCAGTTACCCTTATAGCAGAGATCTACTTTAATAAGTCTATCATAGAGTTTGGTAGATAGAGTGGGTTCCATTCTAATCCTTTCCAGCAATGACTTTTCTGTTGTACTCTCCTTTTTCAGTAAAGGACATTCAGCAAGAGTCTTAGTATTTCTGATGGCAAACATGGTTTAGAAGCAAAAGTAAGCACAATATCCCTAGTTCAGCAGATAAAGTATAGTGGGCAGAAACTACACTATAACTATACTAAAAGTGTCCTTCCAACAATATAGGTCCTGTCTTGAGGGAAGAGTTTAATATTATGTCCAGTTTCTCACACTGGCTTATAAAGAAGGAATAGAGGTCTTAGAGTGGTTTCAGCCATCTACAAGGGTTTTTTGGAAATGTTTACACAAATTTAGAGTCTTTTAGGACCAGCTGTAATACATAAGCTAGTCTGTTCCCAATAGTTTGAGAGACAGACCTTTCTCTTTCCACCTAGGGTCCAGTCTACTATAGAGATAGGTTCTTAACAGAAACCCACTCTAAGCTCTCAGTCAGTCATCTGTCCTGTAACAGAAATGGAGATACCCTCAAAAAGTCATCTTGTCCTGTAACAGAGACAAAGAGACTTCCTTATAGCCCTCTAGACCCATATCTGGAATAAACACAACCCTATGTTCTTTACAGAGACAATGGAGACAGAAAACAGTAGACTTAACAAACTATTACAAATGGCCACTTATGTAGTGACTTAACCTGAGATGACTTAATCACACTCCAAGTCCAAGTTGACAAGGAGAACTCTATAGAGTCCCTATTAGATTCTGTATACTACTTATACAATTATTACATGGTCTATGTACTACTTTTCTATAGTCATCATGTGATGTGACCCTGTGATATCCTTAACATATGACCATGATATGTAATATTTGTTATATGATACTTTCCCACACTTTTTTCTTGTATAGTAAGTCCAAATAAGAAGAGAAAAGAAAAAGAAAAGAAAAGAAATATAAATAATAACTTAGCCATTTTGCCAAGTCATAACAACTTACTGATTTGTGAGTTGATGATTTAATAATAATAAGGCTCAAAAAAGCAAAGTTTAGACAGTAGCAAAAGATATTGTTAAGTCTGAGGTTTATTTTTAGATATACAGTCCTTAAATACATGATTGTAGTGGTCTATATACTAGGACAGCCTACCACATGATCACTACCTATTGTTTTACATATAGAAGTGCTATTGTTCTTGAAATAGAGATAATCTAACCATCTTAGGGCAGTTCTTTGTTTTATTCAAGAATAGATGATAATTTATAGGTAAAGATTAGTGTTATATGCAAACATTGAGGACCTTGTATTTCTATAGGATTTTATTATCTATTGTGGATTTTACAGTCATTTCCTTATTCATCTTATATTTATTATTGCTGATGGCTGTTATCAGTAAATTAGTAAACTAGGAGTTTTTTCACTCACTGTAGCTTTTCATATCTCAGTTCTGCACTTATAGAGCTGAGGTAAACATTGTTATATTTTCTGGACTATTTACAAGTACTGACTATACCTAGCTGATATCTTAACAGATACTTAGAATATATGAGTTCTGTACTTATAGGGCTGAGTTGACATCTTAACAGGTGTTAAAGTGCTATCTTAGTTATAGTACACAAAATTACCTTGGGGTCTATTTATAGCTGAAAAAAGTACATTGAAGAAAGCTTTATGATGGTTATTGAAGCAAATGATTACATCAAGTGGTTCCCAAGATATTAGCAATTTAGTGTTTGGTAACTTGATAATTGCCAACTGATCTACTGATAACTCAGTGAATACTGATTGCTTTGAGACATTTTTTGTACTATTTGAAAGGTCTTCTTAAGGGCTTTTGGTGGCCATTTATATTGTCAAAATTGGTCAAGTATTCCCAAAGTTATGGTCTGAATGAAGTTTGTGATACAGAGAAAGTGAAAGTAACAGTAGAGGGAGTAGATTTACTAGAGAAAGTAAAACAGTCAAAGATGAAAGATGACAAGGTGATCAAGGCAGTAGAAGAAATGAAACAAGCAAGAGTAAAGATGCTAAGAGATGAGGAATGAAAAGAAGTGGATAACATTATATATAAGGAAGAGAAAGTATACATACCAAGAGATAAGAAACTAAGAGCAGAGATCATTTAGTTGCATCATGATACACCAGTAGGAGAACACTGAGAACAATGGAAAATGGTGGAATTGGTCACTAGAAACTTTTGGTGACTAGGAGTTACAAAAGAAGTGAAGTAGTATGTGGAGGGATATAACACTTACTAGTATAATAAAAACTGTACAGAACAGCCAGTAGGAAAATTTATGCCAAATTCAATTCCAGAAAAACCTTAGACACATATTTCAGCAGATTTCATCACTAAGCTGCTGCTAGTACAACAATACAACTCAATTTTAGTGGTAGTTGATAAATTGACAAAAATGGTATATTTTATTCCTACTACAGAAAAGATATCAGTAGAAGGACTAGCTAGGCTGTTTAGAGACAACATGTAGAAGTTACATGGATTACCCAAGAGTATTATTTCAGACAAAGGATCTTAGTTCATAGTAAGAATAATGTGGGAGTTAAACAGGATATTGGAGACTAAAAGTAAATTGTCAACAGTATTCCACCCTCAAACAGATGGACAAACAAAGAGAGTTAATCAGAAACTAGAATAGTACTTAAGGATATTTATCAACTATAAACAGAAACAGTAGCCAGATTGGTTAGGAACAGCAGAGTTTGCCTACAACAATAAAGTGTACTCAGATACTAGAATGTCGCCTTTTAAGGTAAATTATAGACAAGATCCTAGGATAGGGTTTGAGACAAGAAGAAAGGGGAAATACAAGAAAGTAGAAAAATTTGTGACAAAAATGAAAAAGATTTAGAAAGAGACAAAAGTGGCACTAGAAAAAGTACAAGAAGAAATTGTCACAAACTTCATTTAGACCATAACTCTGGGAATACTTAACCAATTTTGACAATATAAATGGCCACCAAAAGCCCTTAAGAAGACCTTTCAAATGGTACAAAAAATGTCTCAAAGCAATCAGTATTCACTGAGTTATCAGCAGATCAGTCAGTGATTACCAAGTCACCAGACACTAAATTGCCAATATCTCAGGAGCTGCTTAACATAATCGTTCACTTCAATGACCATTGTGAAGCTCTCTTCAATATGCTTCTTTCAGCTATAAATAGAACCCAAGGCAATAAGATCCTATGGAGATACAAGGTCCTCAATATTTGTACATAACACTGATCTTTACCTATAGATTATCATCTGTCCTTGAATAGAACAAAGGACTGCCCTAAGATGGTTATGTTATCTCTATTTCAAGAACAATAGCACTCCTATATGTAGAACAATAGGTAGTGATCATGTAATAGGCTGTTCTGGTACACAAACCACCACAATCATGTATTTAAGGACTGTATATCTAAAAATAAACCTCAGACTTAACAATATCTTTTGCTACTGTCTAGACTTCACTTTTTTAAGCCTTTTGATTATTAAATCATCAACTCACAAATCAGTAAGTGGCCATTTGTAATAGAAATGAAGAAGTATGCAGATAGGAAGAGGGCAAAAGTCAACAAGTATAAAGTAGAAGACTAAGTGATGTTAAGTACTAAGAATCTGAAATATCAGATAGTTGGGTAGAGGACAGAAAAGTTGACAGAAAGGTTTGTAGAGGCTTATAAGATAAAGAAAATTGTATTGTTGAATGTAGTAGAATTAGAACTACCTAGTATAGTAAAAATACATTTGGTAGTTAATGTTAGTAGAATACAAAGATATATAGGACAAGTAGAGGAGCAAAGAAAGGAGCAACCAGCTCCAGTTATAATTGAAGGAGAGAAAGAGTGAAAAGTGGAAAGAATCCTGAATAAGCAGTGGATATGAGGAAAAAACAAGTACTTGGTACAATAAAAGAGATTCATAGTAGAATCAGATACTTGGAAAGAAAGAGAAAATCTAAAGAATGCAAAAGAAACAATTAAAGAATATAAGAAGGAATACTAACAAGATCTGGAAGACATAAAATAGCAAAAGAAAGAAAAAGGAACATTTAGGAGAGAAGAGCTGCCAGAATAATTTATGGTGAAGAAGTTATTCAGATGGTTAGATAAACAGTATAATAAGGAATATTGGGGAAGACTGGAAAGAAATTGGAAATGATGGAAAGAAGAAAGAGTTAAGGAATAAAGAACAATGGAAATGATAAAAGAGAAGGAAAAAGAAATTGAACAAGAAAATTCAGGACTCAGGGAGTAGATAGAAGATAATAATGATGAAATAGGAAATATCTGCAATCCTTGCTACAAGTTGTAAAAGTTCTCAGGATGAGGAATCTTGAAAGAGGGGTAGTGTCATGACTTGGCAAAATGGCTAAGTTATTATTTATATTTCTTTTCTTTTCTTTTTCTTTTCTCTTCTCATTTGGACTTACTATACAAGAAAGAAGTATAGAAAAGTATTATATGACAATATTGCATATCATAGTCACATGTCAAGGATGTCACAGGGTCACATTACATGATGACTGTGGGAAAGTAGTGCACAGACCATGTAATAGTTGTATAAGTAGTATACAGGATCTAATAGGGGCTCTATTGAGTTCTTCTTGTCAACTTGGACTTGAAGTGTGATTAAGTTATCTTAGGCTAAGTTGCTACAGGTAGAGCACCTTTCTTAGCCTCAAATTGTTATAAACTCAGTTATTTATTCTTAATTCTCTGACAAATTCCAACAAGTCTATTACAAACTTTATTTAGACCATAACTCTAGGAATGCTCAACCAATTTTGACAATCTCAATGGCCACTGAAAGCCCTTGAGAAGACCTTTCAAATGATATCAAAAACATCTCAAGGTGATTAGTATTCACTGAGTTATCAGCAGATCAGTTGACAATTACTAAGTTATCAAACACTAAATCACTGATATCTCAGAAACTGCTTGACATAATCATTTGCTTCAATGACCATCATGAAGTTCTCTTCAATGCACTCCTTTTGGCTATAAATAGATCCTGAGGTGGTAAGATCACATAGAGATACAAGGTCCTCAATATTTGTATATAACATTAATCTATTATCTATAGATTATCATCTATCCTTGAATAGAACAAAGGACTGTCCTAAGATGGTTATGTTATCTCTATTTCAAGAACAATAGCACTCCTATATGTAGAACAATAGGTAGTAATCATATGATAGTCTGTTCTGGTATATAAACCACTATAATCATGTATTTAAGGACTCTATGTCTGAAGATAAATCTCAGACTTAATAACATCTTTTGCTACTTGTCTAACTTTACTTTTTTGAGCTCTTTGATTATCAAATCAATTAATCACAAATTAGTAAGTGGCTATTTGTGATACCAATCTTGTAACTGATTTGTCATAGGAAATATGATAGAATATGACATTTGTGATATATTATGTGATCCTGATCATGTAACTCCCTATTATCTAATTAAAAGTAAAGTAAAGTAAAAGATAAAGAAATAAAGAAATAAAAGTTATTATGGCTAGAATGGCTTATAACATAGTGGGCTCTAGAGCTTGTAAGGGGACTACACCAAAGTCTACTTCTGATACACTAGTGGTAGTGCACCAGAACAACCCTGCACTAATTAAATAATGATTACTCAATATTTAATTAGTTGCCTTTTCCCCTATACTCCTGATCCTGACTACTAAGATGTTCTGTAACTAAGAGACTTATATATATAGTATAGATTATTCCTCCAGGAGCCTTATCCTATTCTCTAAGGTTTCTCCTAGAGGTGAGTTGTAACATATCCCAGAGTCTATTTATATACTAAGGTTTCTCCTAGAGCCACTCTGCTCCAGTCACCCTTACAGAGCTGGAATAGAGGGGTGTTGATTCTCTTTGTCATCTGAGAGTTTGGCCATAGGAGAGGGAGAAAAACAAAGAGAAAAGAACTGACAACTCAGGCTGATGTACACAGTCAGACTATTTTTAATTCTCACGTTAAAAAATAGTCTCCAAACACTTTTGTATTGGATATAAGAAGACCCTACCAATGCCACTTCTGGAATGCTAGACTCATATCCCAGAGTGACCCTGCACCTAATTAAATATTACTATATAATATTTAATTTCCCTTAGCTTAACTCAGAGACTCCTGACCCTGACTAACAGGACTATAGGATCAGGGACACCTCAGCTGTAGTAGTATATATATTGTAGAGTACACCCTAGGAGCCTTGTCCTAAACTCTAAGGATTCTCCTGGAGGTGAGTTGTAACATACTTAGGAGTGTAACATAACTAAGGATTCTCCTGGAGCCTACTCTGCTCTAGTTACCCTTATATTGGATAGCAATGTGAAAATATCAAAAATTATTTTTATATCCTTGTCTTATCCTACATATTAAATTTGGCAGACAACCACTTATCTGAGTTGCAGAACAGGGCCTTATAGTTGCTAAGCAAAGAAAATATTTGAGATAAGATTGAAAAATTTTAGGATGATAAAATCATGCTGAGTGGATGTTGCGATGCACTTCTAGGGGCTCCTGACAAAGTCTCCAACACTCTTGCGGCCTGGGATGCAGGATATAGGAGGGTGGCGGGCGTCTTCGGCGCTCGTTGCAT
>Ga0153980_1000767_pt1 | contig 14135 bp, 8 predicted proteins | sample TSGA064MetaG_FD_104722 | JGI IMG/M metagenome (GOLD analysis project Ga0153980, IMG submission 104722) | Attine ant fungus gardens microbial communities from Georgia, USA - TSGA064 MetaG | ecosystem: Host-associated > Fungi > Mycelium > Unclassified | place: USA: Georgia, Magnolia Springs State... | reverse complement strand
CTTCATCCACTCTTCAGCAGTCATATCCTTACGTGGCATCAGCATCACTTCTATTGCTTTAGAATATCCCATTAAATCAATCAGTTTTGGAACCCCGCCCGAACCGGGAAATGCGCCAAAATTCACTTCACTCATACAGAGAATGACATCTCTTCTGGCAATCCGCATATCACAGGCCAACGCCCTTTCAAAAGCGCCGCCGTAAGCGTTGCCGTCCAATGCCGCAATTGTCGGCATCGGCATATCGGTTACCTTTTCATAAACATTTTCGCGCCGCTCCACATTGTATGTACGAATATCAATCGTCTGCATGGCTTTGATATCAGCGCCGGCACCGAAACATTTACCGGTATTGCAAAATACCACTACCCGTATCTCCGGATTATGAATTGCCCAGTCAACAGCCTCTCCATACTGCTTTCGATTCTCCGCTGTCGAGATATTTAAGGGCGGGTCATTCAAATGAATAACCCCTATGCTACCCTCTTGATAATACTCAACTAACCGTTTTTTGTGTTCTCCATTCATTTCCATAAACTTCACCTCACTTTCTTCATGTGATAGATAAATTTCCCCAATATTCCTTTATGTACCCGAACTTAACTTTATTATGTGCCAATTCCCCTGTATCTGTCAAACAAATGGTTTTTGTTTGCCCACAAGTTTTATTTGTATCCATATTTTTCCTTTATGTGTAAATAAACAGTCTACTTTGTTAAACTGTCAATAAACTTGGTGTTTTGATGTTTATTTTTAGAAATAATGAATTGTTAAAAAGATTTATCTATGGTAGAATAAGCGTGCCGACAAATATTTCTTTAACTGGACTTAGGACAATGTACAAAAAGAAAGCCAGCCAGGATATTTTCAAAGGGGAGGATACAATGAGCTATCATTATAACCCGTCTTTAGACTACTTTATTGTCATCATTGAACACATGAGTCTCACCAAGGCTGCGAATGAACTTCATGTATCACAACAAAATTTAAGTATATACCTGAAGCGCCTGGAGCAGAATTACCGGATCAAGTTATTTGAGAGACGGCCCAATCTCCAACTAACCGAAGCAGGGCAATTATTAAAAAACGCTGCTCTGCAGATTCATTCCATCTACCAGGATGTGGACACTCAGATGGAACACCTGCGCAGCGCCAAGCAGCGGATAAGGCTTGGCTGCAGCCACGGCAAGATCGACGACTTAATGAGTTATCTGCCGATGAGCAGCTATCAAAACAAGTTTCCGAATGTGGAGATCAAGATTATTGAAAGCAGCTCACTGGAACTGGAGAAGCTGTTGATTCTCGGTTCCATTGACCTGTATATCGGCAACGGAAATACTACCCAGCCGAATCTGGATCTCTTCCTTTTAGCCAAATGTCCTTATTACGTCACCATCTCCTCCCATCTTCTGAAAAAATATTGGGGAGAGGATTACCTTCATACAATTGCCGTCTGGGAGGAACAAGGAGTCGATTTAAAGTATTTCGCCGATATTCCCCATATTGCCTGCCCTAAGGGGCATCTTCGTAAAATTATTGATGAGTACCAGCTGGCAGCCGGATTTTCACTGCGGAATATTGCCGAGAACTCCAATCCTAACCTGCGCCTGCAGATGTGCAAGTACAACCTGGGGTTTACCGTATCGGAAAACATCATCCCAAATTACCGGGAGATCGGACTCTATTCCTTTCCAATCACCACCCCGGTAATGGAGCTTCCGCTCTCCTGTGTCCGGCGCAAAAACGAACAGCCCTCAGCACATTTGGCTGCGTTGTGGAAACAGATTCAGCAGATGAATCAACGGGAATGTGTGGTTTAGTAATACAAAAAAGGTACACCTGCCAAAAAATATTGGTGCACAAGAAAAAAGCGGCTCACAAGTGAACCGCTTAAACCTTTATATGCTTATATTCTGGCAAAATTTCTCAGAAAGACCAGCTTCTCAATCGCTTTCTCTGCCTTCCACCAATTCTCACTAATGGTAAATTCCTTGGCATACTTTTCCATCAGATCGAACCACGTCCATGGGATGCTCCAGACGCCGCCTTCCTGTCTGGTTTCGATCAGATAATCCAATTCCTTTTCGATAATTTCCTCATTCCCTTTATAGCAAAGACTTTCAGGAGCGTGAATACAAGTCGACGGCCGCATCCCGTAGTACATCCACTTCTCCGTATCTCTTTCAATGGACCGGTAAACTTTTTCTGACAGAATACCTGCCAGTTTTTCATATGCAAACAGCTCTTCCATGCCCCGCTCCTTGATGGTTTCAAGCAAAGTGCAGTATCCTGCCATTCCCATATCGCCAAATTCCGCCAGGCTCTCCAGCGTCTCTAACAACTTCGCTGCAATCTCCATTGCTTTTTGGTGCAGCACAGATTCCGGGCTCGTATATTTCATAAGCAGGGCGGCTGTCAAAACGGTAATGCCAAGGCTCTCTGTCTTATTTCGCTCTTCATCATAAGTCCACCAGGGTGCTCTGGGATAATCATCATTGGAAGGGATGCTGAACAGCCAAAGCCCATCCTGATAATATTTCCCGCTCTCAAAGAACTTCAGAATTCCCTGCAGGACCGGATGCGCCGGATCGTTCCAGCCAATCCGATCCAGTACCTGCAATGCAATCATGGTCGTATAAGGGCTGGATGCAGGATTCCAGTTATCCGCCTCCAGTGCATGTCCCATGCCGCCATCCTCATTCTGATAGGGCTTCATCGCTTCTATGACAGCCTCTCTGCTGCCACCTTCAAATTCACATTGCCAGACCGCGACTTCCAGCCGTCTCCCATTCCGATATATCCAATTCCGAATTTGGTCCAGAGCATCCGTGTCTATTTTCTTCATCGTCCATCTTCCTTTCCCGCCTTTAAATGCCTTTTGACACGACATCATGACATCATCCTACATCAGAATTTCGCAATTTCATTGTAAAAATCGGACATGTTTTTCATATAGGACTGGGGGGTGATGTGACAGATGGATTTGAACTCATTAATAAAATGTGCCTCATCATAATACCCTGCCTCATAAGCCGTCTTTGTAATACTCCCTCTGTTTGCCTGCAAATACCGGATTGCCTTGTTCGCCCTTACCAGCTTCAACAAGGTTTTCACGTTCACTCCTACAAATTGGCGAAAGATCCGGTTTAAGTGACGCTCACTGTAATAAACCGAATCTGCCAGCTCCTTCACTGTCAGCCGACCTCCCTCCGCAATAATCCGGTCCATCGCCAAAATCAGTTCACTTTTCATGAAAGAATTTTGCATACAAGCCAGCAGAATCTGATCTACCTGTCTTAACAGAGCATAGACATCCGCCGCCTGCTCAAATGCCTGGTAAATCTCGCGATGGAGCATCCGGTCCACCGATTCAAAAGGCAGCAGACAGTCCTTCATCTCGCTCTGGTCCGCTTTCAGAAAAGGATACAGTCCATGGGGATAAAATTCGATAATAAAAAGAACCTTGCGCTTATTCGCCTGCTCTCCCACTTGATTGATTTTGGTAGCCGCCCCAAACAAGCCGGCATATATTTCGTTCCCGTCAAAGGAAAACACCAGCGTGGAGCTGCCATTCGGGATCACCGTATAATTCTCCGAAATCTGATTGCCGTCCGGATACGTAATCGTGTAATTCGCAACATAAGGACGCAAAAGACTGTGCGGCAGCACATATAGATAATCCTTTGCTTTTAGCAGAATACGACTGAAATCCTGATAACCTTGCAGGTCTGCTTTGGATACCATGGGCGATCCTTTCCAGTATACGATTTACTCCGGCTCTTCCGATTCTTCGCTTCGCTCAGAATGACAATTCGGGTATCGCCGAATTAGCGAAAATATTTTACTCCCGCTTCAAAAAGTTTCATATCCTGCTCACCGTAGATATTAATACCAACGGAAGCACCCTTTCGCTCATTGTGCAGCATCTTGCCCAGGACACGTCCGTCGGGGCTGGTGATGCCCTCAATTGCCAGATAAGAGCCATTGGAATTCCATGCTTCATCCATGGTGGCATTTCCTTCCGGATCCGTATACTGGGTCGCTACCTGGCCATTCTCAAAGAGTTTTTTCAGCCACTCTTCACTGGCTACAAAGCGGCCTTCCCCGTGGGAAGCAGGATTACAGTATACGCCACCCAGCTCGGCCAGCTGCAGCCAGGGGGATTTATTCGAAACCACCTTCACATAATTCATCCGGGAAATATGGCGTCCAATCGTATTATACGTCAGCGTCGGTGAATCCGCCTGCTGCGGCACAATTTCACCATGCGGTACGAGTCCCAGCTTAACCAGCGCCTGAAAACCGTTACAGATTCCAAGTACAAGTCCGTCCCGCTCCTGTAAAAGCTTCTGAATTTCTTCCTGGATCTTCGCATTCCGGAAGGCCGTGGCAAAGAACTTCGCCGAACCGTCCGGCTCGTCACCTGCAGAAAAACCTCCGGGGAAGAATACAATCTGTGCCTGTCCGATTCCCTTCGCAAATTCCTCTACGGAATAGCGGATATCCTCTGCGGTCCGGTTCCGCATTACCTTTACCACCGCTTTAGCACCGGCTGCCTCCATTGCTCTGGCACTGTCTGCCTCGCAGTTAGTTCCGGGGAATACCGGAATAAATACGGTCGGCTGTGCCGGTTTGTGGGTGCAGACTGCTATCTGTCCCTGCTGGTACAGAGCCCGTTCCACGGAAGTATGGTCTTCTGTCTTTCTGGTAGGGAACACGGTCTCCAGCGTCTGCGTCCACGCCTTTTCTGCTTCTTCCAGCGAAATTACCGTATCACCGTAGACCAGCGTTTTCTCTGCCGTCACCTGGCCAATAACCACACCAGCGGCCTGCAGAGTGTCTTCCTGACCGGCCGCCACCTCAGCAACCAGTCCGCCCCACCCGGCACCGAAGAAGGTCTCTCTGGCCAGAGAAGCGTCTGCCTGAACGCCCAAACGGTTGCCAAAAGCCATTTTAGCCAATGCTTCTGCCAAGCCATTGCGTTCTACCGCATAGGCAGACAAAATCCGTCCGGCCGTAATGTCCTCATGTATCGCATCGTACAGCCGGCCAATCTGTTCATAATCCGGAAGATCCTTATGATCGCGCCGGATCGCAAACCATACCAGCTTACTGCCCGGATACTTCAATTCCGGACTGATCACCGTGCGGTCCGAACCCGTTGACACCGCAAAGGACACCAGCGTCGGCGGCACATTCCGTTCCTGGAAGGTACCGGACATACTGTCCTTACCGCCAATCGAAGGCAGTCCAAATCCCAGCTGCGCATTATAAGCCCCCAACAGTGCCGCAAAAGGCTCTCCCCAGCACTCCGGAACCTCGCCTAATCTGCGGAAATACTCCTGGAAGGTAAAACGAATCTTACGAAAATCTCCGCCGGCCGCCACAATCTTTGCCACCGAAGAAATCACCGCATATATAGCACCATGGTAAGGACTCCAGGAAGATAAATACGGATCAAAGCCATAACTCATCATCGTTACCGCATCGGTCTCTCCCGTAAGCACGGGCACTTTCGCCACCATGGCCTGCGTCTCTGTCATCTGATATTTGCCGCCATAAGGCATCAGCACCGTTCCGGCACCGATCGAGGAGTCAAACATCTCGACCAATCCCTTCTGAGAGCATACATTCAGATCCCTCAATACGGATAACCACTTCTCCCGTACCGGAGACGCGGTGGCTTCCTGTGCTGCTTTCATGAAGAAATTTCCCTCATTATCCGGCGTAACCACACGAACCGCCGCCTCTTGGCGCGCACCGTTGGTATCCAGGAATTCCCGGCTGATATTTACAATACAATCGCCTCTCCAATACATGATCAGGCGTTTCTCTTCCATTACCTCTGCTACCGGTACGGCTTCCAGATTCTCTTCCGCCACATATTGCATAATGGGCACCGGATACCCAGGATCAATTACCACAGCCATCCGCTCCTGCGATTCGGAGATGGCAATTTCCGTTCCATCCAGTCCGGCGTATTTCTTCGGTACCATATTCAGGTCAATCTGCAGACCATCCGCTAATTCACCGATGGCTACCGACACACCGCCTGCACCAAAGTCATTACATTTCTTAATCATCCGGCTAACCTCCGGCCGCCGGAACAGGCGCTGGATCTTCCGCTCGGTAGGCGCATTTCCCTTCTGCACTTCCGCCCCACAGGTCTCAATAGAAGATTCCGTGTGTGACTTGGAAGAACCGGTTGCACCGCCGCAGCCATCCCGGCCGGTCCGCCCTCCGATCAGCAGAATAATATCGCCCGGATCCGCAGTCTCCCGCATTACGTTCGCTCTGGGAGCGGCTCCCATCACTGCGCCGATTTCCATACGCTTTGCTAAATAATCGGGATGGTAGATTTCCTTTACATAACCGGTAGCCAGACCGATCTGGTTACCATAGGAGCTGTAACCTCTGGCGGCATCGGTAACGATCTTCCGCTGGGGAAGCTTGCCCTTTAAAGTCTCGGATACCGGTACGGTCGGATCTGCGGCACCGGTTATCCGCATGGCCTGATAAACATATGCACGTCCCGACAGAGGATCACGGATCGCTCCGCCCAGACAAGTGGCTGCACCGCCAAAGGGTTCAATCTCGGTCGGATGATTATGTGTCTCATTCTTAAAGCTGATCAGCCATTCTTCTTCCTTACCGTCCACCTGAATCGGCACTACGATACTGCAGGCGTTAATCTCTTCGGATTCCTCCTGATCGGCGAGCTTTCCTTCCTTTTTCAGCTTCCGCATGGCCATCAGCGCCAGATCCATCAGGCAGATATACTTGTCCTTCCGTCCGGCGAAGATCGCTGCGCGGTCCTGCAGATACTGCTCATAGGTCTCCATCATAGCGTCCTTATACAAGCCATTGGTGAAAGAAATGTCCACCAGTTCCGTCTGGAAGGTAGTATGACGGCAGTGGTCCGACCAATAGGTATCCAGCACCCGAATCTCCGTCATCGTGGGATCCCGCTGCTCTTCTCCGGCAAAATACTTTTGGATATGCGTGAAGTCCTTCAGCGTCATCGCCAGATTCAGAGACTCATACAGCGCCTTAAGATTTTCGGCCGCAAGCTCCCGAAATCCTTCCAGCACCGCCACCGGCTCCGGTTCTTCAAACTCCGTCACTAATGTCTCCGGTATATTTTCACCGGACAGGCGGGAGTCCACCGGATTGATGCACAGCGTCTGAATTGCTTCCAATTCCCCGTCCTTCAGCTCACCCTCGATCACATAGGTCGTTGCCGAACGAATCACCGGCGCTTCCTCTTCCTGCAGCAGCTTTACACACTGCTCAGCCGAATCGGCACGCTGGTCAAACTGGCCCGGCAGATATTCCACAGAAAATACAATGGCTCCTTCCATCCTTGGAAAGGTATCCTCATACAATTCGTCCACCGGCGGTTCAGAAAAAATCAGTCCTTTTGCCGCTTCAAAAGTGGCCGGACTGATATTTTCGATATCATAACGGTTCAGAACCCGCACCTTCGTGACGGTCTGAATCCCCAAAAAATGTTCAATTTCATCTTTCAGGCTGGCTGCCTGAACCCCATACCCTTGTTTTTTTTCCACATAAATCCGCTTTACGTTCATCGCTTCCTCCTGGGTCCTCTACTCTCTCTTAGTGATGGTGGCCACAGCCGCCGTCATGACCATGATGCTCATGGTGTTCGTGGTGTCCATGCTCCTCGCCGGAATCACTGTCTCCTTCGCCGATCTCCATGGCACTATAGGAGACACGCAAAATGTTCTCCACCTCGTCCTCCGACAGCTCCATTCTCTCCGCCAGCTCTGCCAAAGTTACCTCCCGCCCCAGCTCCTCTTCCAGGGTTTCGGTAATCTCCAGCAGGCGGTTGGCTTCTCTGGCCATTTGCTCCCCTGCCTTATCAAAACTGCCCTGTTCTTGTACCAGGGCCTTCATGGCCTGGTCGATACGGGACTCTAAGAAGCGGGCTAAGGGCTCTCCCTGAATCCGGACACCGGCAGCGCAATACTCCTCGATCGCCAGCACCAAGGCCATATTCCCTTCCTGCACCAGATCTCCGATCAGTACGCCCCGGCCGATCCGTGCTCCGGCCAGCTTAAGAACCCGGTGAAGGTTGCCCTCGATCAGCCGGTTCTGGACACTCTCGTCCCCTCCCAGTAACTGGCTTACCAGAATTTTCTCCTCCGATTCCGTACAAGGCCGAACGTCCTCCAGATCCTGCAGATACATCTGGAAATAAGCCTTTTCCTCTCCGGTCAGTGCCGGTTTATCCGGTGTTACCGTTCGGGTATCATGGGGCTGGTAATCCTCTACAATGATATGCTCCTCGTCCAGATACTTATAAATCAGACGAATCTGGTCCTCACTGAGCTCCATTCCCGGAAAGCCCGCCAGGATCTCCCCCACGGTAATGTGGTTATAGTTGGCATTTGCCTTTTTGCGGATGGCCGCCAGGCCCTCCTTCAGCTTTTTTTTATCGTTCATCCTTACATCCTTTATAATAAAAATTCCACCAGCAGGTGATTGCTGACATCTACGCCGCGGTCTGTAAAACGCAAAATATCCCCATCCTCTTCCAGCATTCCCTGCATCACCATCTTGCGGACAGGATCGCCGTACACCTGCTGGAAAGGCACGTGAAAACGCTCTTCAAATTCCTTGGTGGAAATTCCCCGGCTCATTCGGAGCCCCAGGAACATAAATTCCTCCATCGCGTTCTTCTCGCTCTGTGAAGGCAGGGTGCGGTAAGTATTATACGCGTTGCGCGCATACTCCCAATAAGCCTGCTTCTCCTTCGGATTACTAAAGCGCTTGCCTCCCAGATAAGAAGAAGCACCTAAGCCAAAGCCGACGTATTCCCCGCCGGTCCAGTAAACCAGGTTGTGGCGGCACTCCTTACCGTCCTTTGCATAGTTGGAAACCTCATAACGATGATAGCCCTTCGTCTCCAGAAATTCCTTCGTATAATGATACATCGCCCGCTCATCCTTCTCCTTTGGAAGAAGTGCTCTGCCCTGGGCTCCACTGTATTTCTCATAGAACGGAGTCCCCTCTTCAATGCTCAGACTATAGGCCGATATATGCTCCGGGTTCAGTTCTGCCACCTTTTCCAGCGTTTCCCTCCAGGAATCCACGCTCTGCCCCGGCAGCGCCGATATCAGATCCACATTGATATTCGTAAAGCCTGCTTTTCTGGCCAGCCGGTAGCTCGTCAGGAAATCATTATAAGAATGGATCCTGCCCAGTACAGCCAGTTCCTCATCGTGCACAGACTGCAGCCCCAGACTCAGGCGGTTAAAGCCCATAGCCCGGTATTTCGCCAGCTTCTCTTCGGTCAAGGTTCCCGGATTACACTCAATGCTAATCTCCGCATCCTCCGCAAACTCATACTGCTCACGGAGCTGCTCCATAATCCGTTCCAATTGCGCCACCTCCAGCACGGAAGGAGTTCCCCCTCCGAAGAAAACGGTCTGCACCTGGTAGAGATTGCTCAATGCCTCAAAGCCACGGATATCCTTCTTCAACACACGGATATAATAAGCCTGTTCATCCGGCGTCCCCACCATTGAGACAAAATCACAGTATTCACATTTTCTTACGCAAAAGGGAATGTGCACATAAATTCCCAGTGCCCTTTTTTCCATATCCTCACCTCTTAATCTTCGTCCAGCTTCAACACACTCATAAACGCTTTCTGCGGAACCTCTACGTTTCCGATCTGGCGCATACGCTTCTTACCTTCCTTCTGCTTCTCCAAAAGCTTCCGCTTACGGGAAATATCGCCGCCATAGCATTTCGCCAGCACGTCCTTCCGCACGGCCTTTACGGTCTCGCGGGCAATGACTTTACTGCCAATTGCCGCCTGGATAGGAATCTCAAACAAATGTCTGGGAATTTCCTCCTTCAGCTTCTCGCACATTTTACGGCCCCGTTCATAAGCGGTGCTGCTGTGAACGATAAAAGACAGCGCATCTACCTCTTCCTTATTAATTAAAATATCCAGCTTCACCAAATCCGACCGCTCATACCCCTTGATTTCATAGTCAAAGGACGCGTATCCTCTGGAACGGGATTTCAGCGCATCAAAGAAATCATAGATGATTTCATTTAGCGGCAGCTCATACCGGAGCAGAGCCCTTGTCTCTTCTATATATTCCATCCCCAGGTACTGGCCCCGCCGCTCCTGGCACAGATCCATAATCGGTCCGATAAACTCCGTGGTAACCATAATTTCCGCGGATACCATCGGCTCTTCCATATATTCAATCACCGAAGGATCCGGCATATTCGTGGGATTCGTCAGCTCCAATACCGTTCCGTCCATCTTGTGAACCGTGTAAATTACGCTGGGAGCCGTGGTAACCAAATCCAGGTTATATTCGCGCTCCAGCCGCTCCTGAATAATCTCCAGATGCAGCAGTCCTAAGAAGCCGCAGCGAAAGCCAAATCCAAGGGCCACGGAAGTCTCCGGCTCATACTGAAGCGCCGCATCATTTAGCTGCAGCTTCTCCAGCGCATCCCGCAGATCCACATATTTGGCACTGTCGGCCGGATACACGCCGCAATAAACCATGGGCTGCACCTTCTTATATCCAGGCAGAGGCTCCTTGCAGGGACGATGCTCTTCCGTAATGGTATCGCCTACACTGGTATCCTTCACATTCTTAATGCTGGCCGTCAGATAACCTACCATGCCTGCCGACAATTCATCGCAGGGAATAAACTGTCCTGCGCCAAAGTACCCTAATTCGATTACCTCAAAACTGGCCCCGGTAGCCATCATCCGGATCTCGGTGCCTCTGCGGACCGTACCCTCCTTCACACGGAAGAAGACGATCACACCTTTGTAAGAATCATACAGGGAATCGAAAATTAAAGCCTGAAGCGGTTTCTCCGGATCCCCGACGGGCGCCGGAATCTTCTGTACCACCGCTTCCAGGACCTGTTCTATATTGATTCCATTCTTAGCCGAAATCTGGGGCGCATCCTGTGCCTCAATTCCAATCACATCTTCAATTTCATCAATGACCCGCTTAGGCTCCGCACTGGGAAGATCGATCTTATTAATAACCGGGAGTACATCCAGATTGTGATCCAAAGCCAGATAGACATTCGCCAGTGTCTGGGCTTCTACGCCCTGGGCTGCATCGACTACCAGAATGGCCCCGTCACAGGCTGCCAGGCTACGGGACACCTCATAGTTAAAATCCACATGTCCCGGTGTATCAATTAAGTTAAAAATATATTCATTTCCATCATTTGCCTTATAGATAATCCGCACGGCCTGGGATTTAATCGTAATACCCCGCTCCCGCTCCAGGTCCATATTATCCAGCACCTGGGACTGCATCTCCCGCTGCGTCAGGGTTCCGGTCTTCTCGATAATCCGGTCTGCCAGGGTCGATTTGCCATGGTCAATATGCGCAATGATGCAAAAATTACGAATTTTGCTTTGGTTAATGGCTGCCATTTTCTTCCTCCTATAGCGACAACGCCCAGTTGTCCGCATATAAGTGTATCATAAATTCAATACCACGGCAAGCCTGCCCTGCGAAAAGAATGGGGCTGCTGCAATCGCGATTTATGATAAAATCTGATAAAATCGCTATTGCAGCAGCCCCTTGTTTATCCGATGACTCGCATCATATTCTAACCTACTCGTACCTGGCGCAAAATCCATAGGAGCGAATCACCTGTGCCAGTGCTTCCAAATGCTCCCGCTCCGGTTTCTGGAACTTGAGGCAGATCTCGGTGCTCCATCCTAATGCTTCCATCTTTGACACCCCCAGATTGTGGTAAGGCAGAAGCCATATCTCTTCTACCGACTCTGAATAAGGCACTGCAAATTCACACACTTGCCGGATCTCCTCCTCGGAATCGTTTATGCCTTGAATCAGGGGCAGGCGGATCCAGACTTTTTTATACAGCTTTTGGATAGCGTTTTCCAGATTCTCCAGGATCTGCCCATTACTTACGCCGGTGAGTGTTATATGGCGGGCCGGATCCATATGCTTAATATCATAAAGGAGCAGATCTGTACCCTCGAACACCCTCCTTGCCGTCTCCCATGGCGCATAACCGCAAGTCTCCAGAGCGGTGGCGATGCCCTGCCTATGACATTCCTCCAGCAGCTCCCGTGCAAACCGGGGCTGTGACAGAGGCTCTCCGCCACTGATGGTGACGCCACCGCCGGAATACTGATAATAGACCTTATCCTTTCGCACCTCCCTCATCACCTCTTCCACCGTCACTTCCTTCCCCAGCAGCTCTCTGGCGGAATTTTTACAGACAGCCACACACGCGCCACAGTTAGTGCACCGCTCCCAATCCTGGAGGATATGCGCTCCCGACCGGTGGATTGCGCCGTTTGGACAAACGGACATACACTGGCCACAGCCGGTACAAAGGCTTTCATACCAGGCCATCTGGATTTTCCTTAAACTGGATTCCGGATTATGGCACCATTGGCACCGCAGTGGACATCCTTTTAAAAATACGGTGCTTCGGATACCCGGGCCATCATGAATGGAATATCGCTGAATATTAAAAATGACTCCTGTTTCCATTAAGGCCTCCTTATTTAAATTTTCATAAATGACTGTATTCTCTTAAGGGAAAGAACGAAACGAACCGCCCTCAACCACCGGCAGGCAGACGGAACTAGGATACCGTTCCTCATGGTAGACACACTGAACACTTCTTCTGACCGTCTCTGCCGTTCCGATCGGACAAGCCATTCCCGGATTTACGTCGTGGCGCGGGAATCCACTGCTTGCCACTTCCAACCGAACCCGATGGCCGGCGGCAAAATACCAGGCCGTATTCCCGGCAAAAATATCGTATTCCGTAATTTCGCCTGGAACAATCCGATCTTCGGTAATAGTCTGATGTTCACGGACAGCCTGCGGGTGGATCGAATGCCGGAACCTGGCCCGCACAGCCCCCTCCGTCACATTGAAGGGGCGTCCATCCGGGAACACGTCCAGCAGCCGGCACATAAAATCCACATCTTCCGCTGTGGTAGAAGCATACAGCTTCACCCGCACCGGTCCGGCGATGGTGATGCCCTCTTTCAAGACCTCCGACGTATAGACCAGCACATCCTCCCGCTTCTCAATCTCCGTATAGTCCATGATCTCCGGCAAATCCTCCAGACACTTCAAGTCGAAATCCGCCGGCTTTGCCGGCACCGGATCCATCGGATCATGGATGTAGGAGTCACAATTTCCGCTGCCAAAGGAAATAGACATCCTCCCATTACCAAACAGCGTGTTGGCATAGCCGTTGCTGTCCAGATACAGCCGGATCTCTTCACTCTCCGGCTCCGGCCATCGGCTGGCACTGCGCCACTCATTTTTCTGCATTACAAAATAATGAACCGGCATCTGCCAGAACGGTTCCAGCTTCTTATTCATAATAAAATGGTCTAACCACTGAATCAGCCTTTTCGTCAACGACTGTCCCGCGCCGCTATTTTCTTCACCAAAGAAAAATTCACCGACTGACGAAGCCATCTTCGAGCCATGGTTCCATGGACCCATGATCAGGACCTGATTCTCCCTCATAAATTCGGTCCCGCCGTATTCTCTGGCAGCCATATAATTGTCAATGGTGGCATCCTTTAAAAAATCACACCATCCGGACAGGTGAAACATAGGCAGATTCAACGTAGAAAAATCCACCGGACGACCGATGGATTTCCAGTAGTGAAAATCCCCCACATTTAAGACCATCTCTACATACTCATGTACCAGCGGAAAATTCCTCACATTTGCCGCCGGAGTCCGGTACAGCGGTCGGAATCGGAGCTGCTCGAGTAAACGGTCCTGATAGAGATCCAGCTCGCTTTGAATTCTTTTTCGTTCCTCCGGCATCAGTTTCATATTCTCCAACTGCCGTTTGGACTGGGCATACACCCAGTTTAATTTATTCACAATCGTTATGGTGCCCCCGTCATTTATGTTGAAAGGCGCCCAGGACTGGCACTCCCATGGGGCGATCGTAACCAGATGGGGCGGGTGCATAGATGCTGCCGCCAATTGGGCAAAGCCGTGATTGGACATTCCTATCATCGCCACCTTCTGATTGCTCCAAGGCTGCGTCGCCACCCATTCGATCGTATCGTATCCATCCTGAAATTCATTCTTGCCCGT
>Ga0153980_1000766_pt1 | contig 14145 bp, 18 predicted proteins | sample TSGA064MetaG_FD_104722 | JGI IMG/M metagenome (GOLD analysis project Ga0153980, IMG submission 104722) | Attine ant fungus gardens microbial communities from Georgia, USA - TSGA064 MetaG | ecosystem: Host-associated > Fungi > Mycelium > Unclassified | place: USA: Georgia, Magnolia Springs State... | reverse complement strand
GCGGTTCCCGGCCACCCTCCACCGGTGCACCGGAAACCTAGTTGATTTTCCCCCTAACGGGTTCTCCAACGGGCCCGGTTCACAGGGGATGGTTGGCCAAAACCGCCACCCACAGGGGAACAAGCCAAGCAGGTTCAGCAAGCAAACCATCGCTCGCCCACATCGTCTGACTGTGTGAATCCTGGGTCGTAGAGGTCTTCGCGAAGCCCCTTGATCTGCTGCGATAAGGAGACTTTAATCAAATGGATATCGACTTCTGGATCATCGTCCCGGCACTTTGCCAGGAAGGCGCTCAGGTGTGGTGGCGTGATGCCGTCGGACAAGGCAATGCGCAGTTGGCCGTCATAGCCAGCAGCAACGGATCGGGCGCCATCGCGGGCCTGTTGCAAGGCGGTAAATATGCGCGGTACATGCTCCTTGAAGACCTCCCCGGCACGCGATAGGCGAGTGCTGCGCGTGTTGCGGATGAATAGGCGCACGCCCAGGTCTTCTTCCAGTTCTTTGATAGCGCGAGACAGCGGCGATTGCTCGATGTGTAGCCGCTCGGCGGCGCGAGCGAAGTGGAGTTCTTGCGCTACAGCCAGTTAACATCGTAAATGACGTAATTCCATAGCTGACCGCCTTGATAATTCATGCACTCGATGATGAATCAACTGTTCATCACGGTTCGCCTTCCGCGATCGCCTCATCGATTCATTCGCGATTATTTTTTGCTGGAAGTTCCCGGTTGACGAGCCAAAGCGCGAGGCCGATCAGTGTTCCTCCCGCAGCCTGCATCCAGGAAATTGCCGTGTCCAAGATGAAGTACGCAAGGATGACCGTGAACAGCGGAGCCAGGAACAGAAATCCGCTAGTCCTCGTTGCTCCACCTCTTTTCAGTGCCACGAACCAGAGGCCAAATGAGCCCGTTGACGCGGGAATGGAAAGCCAGAGAAACCATCCCCATTGCTCCCTCGTTACGTTATCGGGCCATTTCTCGCCATTGATGTAGGCAATGACTAGAATGGCGATCGCGCCCACCAGCATTTGCCAGAAACTCAAGGCCCAAGGCGCGAACGGCAATGCCGCACGTTTATTGATGAGCGTCGCGCTTGCCCAGCAAAGCGCAGAGACGATGCCGATGATTTCGCCAGCCAGGGCCATCCCGCCAGAAAACATGGATGGGCTGAAACCAATGGCAAGCGCCACGCCGACAACGCCAAGCAGTAACCCGGCGAGCCTTGCTCGGTGCAGGCTCTCCCCAAGAAAGATGCGACCCAGGAGGGCAACCCAGATCGGGTTGGTGAACAGTAGGATGGCGGCGGTCGATGCGGAGATGAACTGCATGGCCCAGAACAGCAGCCCCATGACGGCGGCCGTCTGAAGCAAGCCAATCATCAGGGTCGCTAGCGCAACATTACGCAGCCCTGCTTTGGTTGGCAGGAGCGCGGCGACAATATTTCGCTCGCCGGCCAGCACTAGCGGCAAGGTCGCCAGGGCCGCGACAAAGAAGCGCCACCCGACCAGGATCATCGGTGTGAAGCCCTGCTGTAGCAGGATTTTTCCTGCGACGAAGCTGGACCCCATCAAGAAGGTCGATGCGAAGAGCGTGACAAAAAAGCCAGCCTGGCTAAATGCAGGAGCGTGGGATTTTCGTGCCATCAGCGTGTCCCCTGTTGGCAGCTTGTAAATTCCGAGATACGGGAAGCCAATGCTTCCGGCACATCCTCTGGCAGGAAATGCCCAGCCTCATCGAATACCTTGATTTGGGCATTGGGCATCTTTCCGCCCAATCGCTCTGCAAAGTGTAACGGCTGGAATGAGTCGAGCCTGCCCCAGACAAGGAGCGTAGGCACGGCCAACTTCTCGACGTCTTCCATGCGCGAGGAAAGTTCTTCTGCCCTCAACGCCCGGGCTGCACGCAGGTATGCGTGCAGCCCGTCGATGCCATGGAACGGACGCTCATAGGCATCAACCAGTTCAGGGGTAACTCGATCGGTATGGAACATGCCTCGTGAAAAGCCTTTCGCTAGGCCCTTCTTCAGATCGAAATCTGCCGCGCCAAGGATTTCGTCCCAAACCGGCTCCTTCAAGCGGGCAATCCCAGGCTCTGGAAACGAGTCATAGAGGATGGAGTCGATCAGAACGAGGCGATCCAGAATTTCGGGATGGTTGATGGCCACGAGCTGGGCAATCCCACCTCCGATGTCGTGGCCCACTATGGTCGCGCGCTTCCACTCCAGGGCCGAAAGCGCCTGAAAGATGATTTCGGATTGCGCCTGGATTCCAAGGTCCGCGTCCGAAGGCTTGTCGGAATCGCCATAGCCGAGAAGGTCGAACGCAAGCACTTCATGGCCTGATGCGGCGAGGAGCGACATGACGTTGCGCCAAAGATGGCGGCTCGTAGGAATACCGTGAACAAGGGCTATGGCACTTCCGCGGCCCTGGCGCGTGTAGGCAATGCGGTGACCTGCCACGTCAAGATAACCATTTTCAAGAATTTCGTTATTCATGGCACCTCCTCATGTTGAAAGAGCAGAAACTATCACTGATGACTCACCGCGCTCCATCCGCATGAACCGCAAGGATTTCGCAGATCACTGAATTTCGCGGAGTGGACACGCCGAGTCGGCGGCCTCTGCTGCTGACGCTGCCGCTGAGCCACTGCACTTACAGCCGGTTTCCGCGTTTAAGGTCGCGCAACATGGAAGCAGTCATGTCGGCGGGCAGTTGGTCGCAGAAGCGAAGCCGGTCCAGGGCAAAGTCGGCGGCGAGGTTGGCGCCTTCGGCCCGGCCGACGTCCACCACCTCCTGCATGACGCCTTCGAGCAACTTGCGGGAGGCCGGGTTGCCGCGCACCACGCCTATCGGGCGCCGGGTGGACGCGGTGGTCGCCGACAGGCCAACCAGGAAAACGAATTTCTCCCAGATCACTCTGGTGATGTCGTCGCTGATCTCGGCGTCGATCCCCGACTGGATGCTGGCCCGATGGAAGCGCTCGATATGCGCGCTGCGATAGCCGCCGTACTCGCCAAAGACCAGCTTCTGCAAGTTGTTGGCATGACCGATGACGCCCGGAGCCTCGATGGTTGCCGCGATGTAGCAGATGCCACCTGCTACCGGCTTTTCTCCGAGCGTGGCTCTCAGCAATTCGTCCTTGATCACCCCGTTCTGGAACGAGATCACCATCGTTTCGGGTCCGATCAGCGGCTTGATCGCTTTGGCGGCCGACTCGGTATCCCAAAGCTTGACACCGAGCAGAACGACATCGACTGGCCCGACGTTCGACGGCGTGTCGGTTGCTCTGGGCGTGGGGACATGCATCTCCCCTAGCGGACTGCGCACAGTGAGGCCTTGGGATTTGATGGCAGCCAGGTGCGCCCCTCTGGCAATGAAGCTGACGTCGTTGCCTCCGAGGGCCAGTTTGGCTTCGAAATAGCCACCTACGCCTCCGGTGCCCATGATCGCGATCTTCATCCATGGCTCCATTCTTGAATATGAATTCAAGAAAATTCTAGCTTCAATAACCATCTATGGCAATGTATGCTTGAGCCTTGTGATAATTCTTGATTGATGAATCATCAATAAGCTATGGGCCGAATACGAAACTTTAACCGCGATGCGGTGCTTGAGAGCGCGGTGGATGTCTTTTGGGAGCGGGGCTATGACGGGGCAGGCATGCAGGAGATCTGCCGGGTCACTGGGCTCAACCCGGGCAGCGTCTACGCCGCCTTCGGTGACAAGCACGGCCTCTTCATCGAGGCTTTGAAGAGCTACATGGCGTCCATGTCGCGAGAGACGATCGCGCGCCTGAACAGCAATCCGTCCGGTCGGGCCGGCATTGCCGACTACTACGCGGCGCTCATCGAAGCGATGCTGGACGGCAAACGGCGCTGGGGATGCCTTGTGACGAACTCGATCGTTGAGTTCGCCATGAATGATCCGCAGATCAGCGAAGCCTTCCAACTCCACCTGGCCAGGCTGGAAACGGCCTTATCTGGCGCGATCGAGCGGGCAAAGCAAGCGGGAGAACTATCGCGGGACGTCAATGCGGCCGAAGCGGCCGTATTTCTCGTATGTACGACGCAAGGACTCAATGTTCTGGCCAAGACCCGGCCCAGCCAGCGCACGCTGGAGGCGATCACGCGGCATGCATTCACGGCGGTTGGATTCAAGGCCTGAATAGCCATCTGTCCAAGTCGTAGTAGGTGCGCTGCCGCGAGTTGTTCCAGGACTGGCGCAGCAAGATCGAGGGTAAGCATGCCCCGTTAGGGCGCTCAATGCGGTGACGGGGAACCCGAATTCCAGCCCACGCGCAATCCTCCCCAGAACGCCTTGCTCATGCTGCCGTTGAAAACATCAAAAACTAATCGCCGCGATCCCTGTTAGTACGATCACCGCTCCGACTATGCGGCGTGCTAGATGCCCCTCACGAAAGAGCCTGTACGCGAAGAGAGAGCCGATGATGATGGACGACTCACGCAGAGGGGCGACCAGCGCGAGCGGTGCCGTCAGCATGGTGGTTAGCACGAGGATGTAGGCCAGTGGGGAGAATATGGCCACTATGAGTATAGGCACGGCATCAGCACGGATAACTGTGTGAATGTGGTGCCATCGGCGCAGTGCGCTTGGAGTCAGGATCAGGGTTTGCAGAAGCAGTGTGCCAGCGTAGTAGCTCACGGGCGCCAAATGCAGCGACGTGACCGCGTAGCTGTCCCAGACGGTATAGCTTGCGATGGTGGCCCCCGTAGCACCCCCCCAAAACATCCCCTGGAGCGGGCGGCGGGTTCCGCTTCTAAACGGGTTGCCGGTAACGACAAGAATGCCTAAGACGACGAGGAGCGCGCCGAAAAGCGCGACGAAGGAGAGCCGCTCCCCCAGAAGAAAAATCGCAAAAAGCATTGTCAGTACCGGCCCCGTGCCACGGGCGATCGGGTAAACCACCCCAAGTTCGGCACGATCGTAGCCAGCCTGCAAGGTCAGGGAATACGCAATGTGCAATGCCGCCGAAGCGGCCGCTCCAACCCCGAGTCGCCAATCGATCGCCCCTTGGTCCTGAACCATAAGAACGAGGCCGATCGGGACCCACAGCAGCGTCGAAGCACAGCTATAAGCCCAGACGAACAGTAAAGTGTCTCCCCGCTTGTACTTCGAGGCCAGGTTCCACACCGCATGGACGACCGCTGCGGCGAGAATCATTGCGATGGTCCCTGGCTGCATCAGGAAATGTCGGGAAGATCGATGCCCGCCCGCTCCGCCAAGCGGGCCCGCTCTTGATCGCGCAGCGCCAGGGATGCGACCAACGCATCGATAACGACGAGCTGAGCCAATCGACTTCCCGCAGCGGCCATCTGTGCCGGTAGTGGTACGCCACCGACGACAAGCGCGACGTCGGCGAGGGTCGCCAGGGGCGTGTCGTACTGATTGGTGACTGCGATCAGCGAGGCGCCAGCCGAGGATGCCGCATCCGCGACGGCTAGCGTTGAAGACGTGCGGCCGGTCGAGCTGACCGCGATGACGACGTCTTCTGCGCCCAAGAGCCGTGCCGCGATCATGGCCGACAAATGATCCGTGATGCCCACGGTCATCACGCCGATCGTACGCAAACGGAAGACCGCATCGGCGGCAACCGTCGAGGAAGGTCCAGCACCGAACGCAAACACTTGGCGCGCGCGCTGGATAAAGCCGACGGCTTTATCCAGCGCAGAGAGTTCGATGGCTCCACTGAGCGCGGTCAGCGCATCGGTACCAGCACGAATGGATGTTTCGAGCACTGAGGCTGACGTCGCATCCGCGGCGAGTGCTTCAGGAGGCGCGAAGAACCGGGCTGTGCCGCGAGCACGAGCGATCTCGATCTTCAGCTCGGTAAACCCGCTGAACCCGAGCGCACGTGCAGCGCGGATCACTGTCGGCGGAGAAACGCCGGCATGGGCGGCAACCTCGGCGGTCGTGCTTGCTCCAAAAAACAAAGGATCGGCGAGCAGGAGATCGACAACTTTCGCCTCGCTTGCGGCGAGGCCGCCGCTGCGGGCTTGAATGCTGCCGATCCATTGCTGCAATCGGTGTTCGCTTTCTGAAACGCTATTACCATTTTCATTTTTCATGTGTAATATATTACATGCGCCGCGTGAAGGGCACAACCATCACGTGGACACATACCGTTAAAGGAGGCCGCTTTCATGAATCCTGAAATCAACCCTGGCGTCGCTGTCGTCGGTCCAGGTGCCATTGGCACCACGATCGCGGCGGCGCTACACGAGGTCGGCCGCACGCCGTTGCTGTGTGGACGCAGCCCCCGCGATCACCTAACCCTCCAAAATGACGGCCGCTTTGTCACCGTACCTGGTCCTGTTCGGACGAATCCGACACAAATTGCTCACACGGCTGATCTTGTTTTTTGGCAGCCAAGGCGACACAAATCGAGGCGGCAGCAGAATGGCTCGCGGTGTTGGTCGGGCCGGAAACAGTGATATGCGTTTTGCAGAACGGGATCGAACAGTTGGATAGGGTTCGCCCGCTTTCGCCACACGGGAAAATCGTTCCTGCCGTCGTGTGGTTCCCTGCGCAGGCGCAATCCGACGACTCGGTACGCTTGCGTGGCGAAGCGCGCCTCAGCCTGCCGGAAACGTCAGCTTCCCGCGTAGTGGCCGCAACGCTGCAAGGCACACGGTGCGCCGTAGATTTGGCCGCGAACTTCAGCTCGCTAGCTTGGCGCAAGCTGATGCAGCACGCGGTGGCTGGCCTCATGGCACTTACGCACCGCCGCTCAGGCATGTTCGGCCGCGCTGATATTGCTAGGCTTACGTTGGCTTATCTGCAGGAATGCCTGGCCGTGGCACGTGCAGAAGGTGCTGAACTCGGCGACGAAGTGCCGCAAGAGATCCTCGACAAGTTCCGGGGGGCACCCACAGACATGAGCACCTCCATCCTCACGGATCGAGAAGCTGGCCGACCGCTCGAATGGGATATCCGCAACGGCGTCATTGCGCGTCGAGGCCAGATTCACGGCATTCCGACCCCGATCAGCGACATCCTGGTGCCGCTTCTTGCGGCTGCGAGCGACGGCCCCGGTTGACCCTAGAGGCGATGATTGCTCTGTTATTTCTCTTCTTTCTCGCCCTTGGTGCTGGTGTGCTCAGCGGCGTCGTCGGCACCGGCTCGTCGCTCATCATGCTGCCCGTCCTCGTCACGCTGTACGGGCCACGGATCGCTGTACCTGTTATGGCGATTGCGTCCTTGTTCGGGAACATCGGGCGGGTGATTGCCTGGTGGCACGAAATCTGTTGGCGGCCGGTGTTTGCCTATTCGTTGGCGGGAGTTCCTGCGGCTGTGCTCGGGGCGCACACGCTGCTGGCGATCTCTCCTGCCACTGTGGACGTGTTCCTGGCAGCTTTCTTCCTTTCGATGATCCCGCTGCGCCGCCTCATCAGACGATCGAACCTCCATCTGAACCTCTGGCACATGAGTTTTGCCGGGGCGATTGTCGGGTTCCTGACCGGATTCGTGTTGTCCACCGGGCCGCTCAGCGTGCCGGTATTCACCGGATACGGAATGAGTAGCGGTGCATTTCTAGGATCGGAGGCGGCAAGCGCTACCCTGCTCTACGCAGGCAAGCTTGGTACGTTCGGTGTGTCAGGCGCACTTACGCGGCCCGTCATCGCACGTGGACTTGCCATCGGCATCGCATTGCTCGTCGGTTCGATGATTGCGAAACGTCTCGTCCAGCGACTCCAGACGCACACATTCGAGCTTCTCATCGATGCTGTTCTCGTCGCTGGGGCGGCAGGAATGATCCTCTCCCTCAACGGATGAGCGGAAGCGGAAAAGGTGTAATCGCTCGCTTCAATTCACGCCGTTTCAACCAATAGTTGGCCCACGTTGCCGCCCGATCTTCCAAGATACTCTGCCACCGCGTACCGTCGTGGCGAGCTGCTGCCCCAGCCGCTGTTCGATCGCAGGTCGTCACGGCACCAACGAGAAACCCATGCTGTCATCGGCTATCGCGTAGCGTCCGCTAGCGAGCATGACGAAACACCGGTAGAGGCCGGCCCGCGTTGCCCGAGTCGTTAAGTCATGACTGGATTGTCTGGAAGTTCTGGCGTTTCCGGTCGTACGAAGCACACGGACATGCCTGTGTTGGTGCGGGCTTTACGCACCATACGGCACGGTGCTGAAACCGCTCTGTGCCGCGTCTTCTTCACGTGCAGACTGACTTTCGATGCGGCACGGTGCCTCATCCTTTTGTCTTGCCTTCCGCCTTTGTCCCTCGCTATCGCTCCTGACAGCGGCGGTCCAGTGTTGCCGCTATGCATACGGCCAGTTTTTTGGCGAATACGGTGATGATCGCGGGCAAGGCAAGATACCTGCAAGTGAGACGGCCACGCAGGGCAAGCGCCAAGGCGATGATGATATGACCTTGCGCGACGCAATGTCCTTGGGTTCGCCACCGCGAAGCGCCTATGCCGCAACTAGCTCGAAAACCAGTAGTGGCAAACAATGGCTGGAATTTGGCCTAACCTATTGCCCTGAAAGACCTTTCATGCCGCTGCCTCGTCTCTCAAAGTACTTGACAGCGGACATTTTTTATTACCCGGAGCTCGCATGAGCTGGATTGATAATCTGCAGGATGCTTCACTGCGTGGCGTGCCCTTTAAGGTCGATGAGGATGAAGCAACTTTCGGCAGACGCATGCAGGTCCATGAATACCCTAACCGAGATAAGCCATGTGCTGAAGATATGGGGCGCGCAACACGGCGCTTCATCGTTCAGGCGTATCTTGTCGGCGATGACTATTTTGAGCAGCGTAACAATCTAATCGAGGCAGTTGAGAAGCCCGGAAGTTGCAAGCTGGTTCATCCTTTTTATGGGGAAAAGACCGTCACCGTTACGGATGAAGTTCGCGTAAGCCATACCAAAGACGAATGCCGCATGTGCCGCGACAGCCTCAGCTTCATCGAATCAGTTGAACTGTCATTTCCTAAAGCCGGTATTGCAACAGGAATGAAGCTAACTGGCGCTGCAACATTGATGAACGATTTTCTGTTATCGGCATTTGAAGCGTTTGGGCTTGATGGCCTCCCAGACTTCACGCCAATCGGACTGCTGTATGATGCATCGGAGATGTTCAATACCGTGACTGACGCCATGCAGTACGTGGATTCCGGTATCAGTGCTGCTTCACGACTGATGCAGGGTGATTTGTCATTACTGCTGATGCCGCCGTCCAGTGGCATGAATTTTGTGAATCAGCTTCAGGCCATGTGGCGTGCGGGTACAAAACTGAATGGCAATGTCACAGATCTGATCTCAATGGTCAAAGGTCTCAGCGGCATTACGCTAGATACCGGACTTGCCCCGCGTGGGGTGTGGAAAACTGACAGTGCCAGCACTCAGGCCAGAACGCATCAGTGCAATTACGTTGCGCAGGCCATACGCACATGATCGCTCAGTGAGGTGGTAAATACGGTAACGAGCCTTCCCAAATCCTCATGGTGTTCATACTTCATGATTTTGACTTGGAGTCGAAGCAAAAGGTCATAGCTGACGCGTTGAGAACGGCGCTGGCGTTGAATAATCCTGAGCGATCAGAGGTGCAGGTGAAGGTGCTGGATAGATAGACATAAAAAAGCCCGCTCACGAGCGGGCCAACCACTAAAATTGCTGTGTTAGTCTTAAATTTTTCGCGGAGCTTTTTACCACTCCGTCAGTAAGAATTATCGGCAGCCTTAGAAAAATCTTTATGAAAATGCAAAAAAAGCCCGCATAAGGCGGGCATAAATTCGTTCAAATGAAATTTTCTCGTAGGCGTTACGCTTGCTGTGTGTAACCCGTCGCTATAGTAGCAACAACACTTAGCATGATCAGAAAATGATCGATGATAACTATTACTGAGTGGAGTAATGGATTTGGTTCCGTTACAAAAGTGATAGTTATACTTCCAAAAAAAAGCCCGGCACTGATGGAGTCCGGGCTGCACGATGGGTGCGAATCATTATCAATCGGAGTTTGTCGTCAATACAGGGAAGTAGAAGCGACATTAATAATAATAGGATGGCTCTAAGGAAATGCTAGCGAAGCGGGGAAATGGATAATCGATCAAAAAACCGGCGCGGTGGCCGGATGGGGATTACTTCTCTCTGAGAATGAATGATATTACATTGTCGCTTTGAGTCAATTCAGATGCACTAAGTTGGGTAATTGCATTTAGTTCAGATGCAGGTAATCCGAAAATATCAATTAGAACAGTTGTCTTCATTATTGAATGAGTGTCAAGCAACTTTAGTAGTTTGTTTAATAATTGAGGTGTTTCTTTAGGTATAACATCATCAAGTGGATCCTTACGTTTAAAAGGGGGTAATTGCCTAAAAACATAAACTTTTCTGATTATCACTCATTAGATTTAAGCTATGAGCTATCATTGTTATGCTTCCAATAGATGCTCTCCATCGCCCTTTTAACTGCTCAAGAGCAGATAAATTTGGAGAATAATACTATCTACCAAACGTGTTTGATGGCATTAAAAAACAAGAGGCAAAGTAGTCAGCCTGGCTTTCCACAATATCAAAAAGTTTCTTATCTTCTAAATAATCATTTTCAACGGTCCTATGCATTATGAGATGGCCTAGTTCATATGCAAGACTAAACCGCATCCTAACGGCTGTCTTCGAGCGGTCTAGAACCACAATAAGGCGATCACTTTCCCAGAATGAAAAGGCATCAACTTTTTCACCAGAAGATAGGCGGGATATTACGATTCCTTTATTCTTTAAAAGTTTAGTAAGGTTAGCTATAGGGCCGTCACCCAACAGCCAGTACCTTCTAACTTTTGTGGCAATCTCTTTGGTATCAGATTTTTCGAGTAATTAAAATCAGCAATATCTAGATCAGGCAATGTTACAGGTGGAAGTTGAGAATATTTGCTGCATTCCTTTAAAATTAGTGCAATCCAACGCCCTCTCGCACGACCGCTCATTCTTGCTTTTTTGGTTGCAGTGCTACGACTGCGAAAGTGTACAGCTCCCACAATTTCTGGGGAGCTGTTATTGGATACAAAAAATCGCTCAGGAAAGCCGAGAATTTTTGTCAGGACCATTAAAGTTTCATGGGATGGAGTTTTTATCCCTATTTCGAAAGATGAAATAGCTTGCCTAGAAATATCAAGCACTGTTGCTAGTTCAGCCATGGTTAAACCTTTGGCCTCTCGCGCCTCAGTGAGCCTCAACCAAACGTCTCTTCCGCCCATAGTTCTCTTCCCTGAGCTACTACTTCCTGCCAGCCCCCACGGCCAGATTCTCTCACCGGTCATCCACCCGGCGCATAAGCTCCGCTTGCGATGAACCAAATCAGCAGTGCTAAACCTGCGATGATTATGGCAACCGGGAAAAGATATCCAATTTTCATTTTATGTTATCTCTCCTGTAAAGTGACCACTCTTCAAGCCGTTCTCCGCCCGGGAGAGTGCAGTATCCATCATCGCCCCCCAACCCCCTGACAATATCCATCTTGCCTCCTACCTTAGTGCAATAGACTGAGGCTGGATTACCCATGACAATGTTCTCAGAGTTTTTTCTCTGCATATCGCAAGCTGAAAGAATAATGATGCCGATAAGAATCAAAGCACAGTTCATTTGCATTTCTTAATTATTCGAAAGTCTCTTCCGGCCACTACTCACCTGTAATGCGCTGCTTCATTTCACGATGATGCTTGTGATAATCCTCATCGCACTCAGCCGAGCAGTAGGCTGTATCTGCAACCACTGGTTCATCCGTACACCATATGCAATTGCCATTGCGGCTGACAAGACGTGGCGCACGTGCGAAAAGAGCTGCGGAAAGTCGTGCCTCTTCGCGTTCTTGTGCCAGATCGATATCGTCCATAATTCATCTCCTTCATTTTTTAGCTGATGTTTTTACTACAAGCGTAGCTGCTTCTCAATGTTTCAATCGACAAACCGCAGACTTGGATGATTCATCCCTACGTCAATCGCATCTGCACACTTAAGCAATTCAGCAGCTGGATTTGACCCTATATATCCAGACGCATTTTCTCTCTTACGGTTGCGATAATTTCCTGCGTATAAATTCCCGCGGCGAACGATACCGGCACCTTTGTAAGTCGTCATAATAACCTCCTGAAGTGTGTGAGCCGAGTGCATTAAAATAATAGTTATCAGCTGGTGAACAAGAAAAAGAGGATGGCAATGACGCTTCGCGTAAGCGGTTTTAGGAAATTTTTTAAATCAAATGCGTCATGATGAGTTTATTTTTCAAATCAGACTTACAGGCATGGCTCAACCGTTAATGCATGCTATGCATCACTCATTTGTTGCCGAAAAAACATCATCGGGACTGCGTTAGGCCTACTTGATATTCGCGTACTGTATGGCCACCGCTACGGCAGCAGTTTCAAAAGCTAAGTATCAGGTTGTATTTAGTAAAAAAAACCATACAGCGCAGGTAAGGTTCCTTATAACGGTGATATCTCTTTTTGCTTCAGATGGTTTCCGCTGTAAAACTTTCATTATCACATTGCATATATTGATTTATAGGGCCACTTGAAGCTGTCGTAAAATCGGGTCAACTGCCGGCACCATTTCCAACCATTTTCCATATTTTATGCCGGGGATAGATCCTCCTCTGATGGTCTTGTTCAGCTTCCAGCTTCCTGAAAAGTACCCCAGACTTCCTCTTCTGTCTTGTTTCGATTATTAAGTGGCGGGCAGTTAACGCTGCTGATGTCTTTCATCCGCGAATTATCAGCAGAGTGCTCTCTGATTCAGAAATTTTGATCATTGCACCTTTAGTCATTAAACCAGTTCTTAAAATTCCATGTAAGACTAGTAATATCGGCTTAAATGGCAAGCGCAAGCGGGGGACGTATTTAAATGGGACTGCCCTGTAGCGGCAATCTTGAAAATTTTTACGCTGCCGGCGGTGATATAATATTATTTAGTGTCTCTGCTAATGACTGAAATATGACCATTTTTTTCCAGGATGGCGAATTTTATCATGGACAGGTCATCAATCCCCTGGCTTGTTCGCGCCGACACCATGATGTCATCCAGTGTGATACCGGTTTTTTTCATTTTGTCTTCCATCGGCATGCCATATTCGACCAGGATCACCGCGGAGCCATCCAGCATATAATCAGCCCAGCGTGTTCTTTTCTTGATGAAACCAAAAATAATATCCAGAACGATAAGTGTGATGATTGTAAGCGCGGCGCCAGTGACTGAAAAATCATCCCCCAGTAAGGCCTGCTGTGTCGCTTCACTTATTATTAGGAGAAGAATGAGATCAAATGATGTCATCTGGAGCAGCGCTCTCCGGCCCGCAATCCGGAATACCACTAAAAGAACGAGGTAGATCCCTGCCGCACGAAGTACCGTTTCCATTTCAGGCTCCTGTCATGGGTAGACAAGCTGAAAGAAAGATAAGGGCTTATTTCCGTCTACAGTGACGAAAGTTCGTCCCGCGCCAGCTTTGCGGGGTTGCAAACCCAGCCAGATAGTCTGTTGCCGTGCGGGAATCAACAGATGATATTCCAAGATGAGTTTTCTCCCATCACTGAATGCACGAAAGGGCTGAGGGTGTAGCGTCAGCACCTCATAATTTTCCATAAAATCCCCCCCGAGTGAGATGCGGGACATTTCTGTGCCGGACGACACATACGTTATCTTCATATCCATACCGCTGAGCACTCTGCCGAAGCGCTCATAGATAATCTGTGTGGTGCCATCCCCGGCGCGACCCTCGCTGAAATAGCCTTTAGAAAAAACGCCGGCCATCCCTGAAAGAATGAAAATGATGAGGAAACCCGTTCCCCATCTTTTCAGCTTGTCTTCAAAATTTATCCACCGTTGATCTTCATGAACGCGCTCCGGTCTATCGGCTTCTTTATTCTGATTCATCGTGGCTATCCCTTCAGTTAACTTCTGGCAGAAATATAAGGCACTTAAAAATTTGGCAGGATAGGCTGCCTGATAACGTCTTCCATGCATGACTCAGGGGATAATTTTCCTATCGCGTTCATGGACGTAAGAACCGGAATATTTTTTACGTCTTTCGTCCTTTTAAATTCTAGAGCGGTTTACAGAAAGTGATAATCGGCTATATCTTCACCATCCTTGAAAACGATCTGAATAAAAGCTGTGTGTCTCTGTGTTT
>Ga0153980_1000763_pt1 | contig 14156 bp, 20 predicted proteins | sample TSGA064MetaG_FD_104722 | JGI IMG/M metagenome (GOLD analysis project Ga0153980, IMG submission 104722) | Attine ant fungus gardens microbial communities from Georgia, USA - TSGA064 MetaG | ecosystem: Host-associated > Fungi > Mycelium > Unclassified | place: USA: Georgia, Magnolia Springs State... | reverse complement strand
GATACCTGGCTAGTTGATATTGGGGTCCTCCCATCAATGCAGTAATGTCACATCACCAACATTATCGTTACTAGTCCATTCTGGCCATCCCAAACAGGGTGCGTTCTTTTTTTTTAGGAAAAATTCAACAAATATGAATGGTACATTCAGCACCAGAATGTTGACCCCTCAATCGACCAATGATGTTGATTAGCCTCTGCGTAGAATTGTCATGTGGTTACAGTGGGTGACTTCCCGTAAGAATCTGGGAAATTCTGAGGATGCAGTGAACGTGTGAAATTCCAGTCTGAGAAAATTCCCGTAACGAGTTTCCAGGTCACACCGTATTACATTACTATGCGACACAATAATGATATCATGCTCCCAATTATCCCAAGGACGAGACATTGCTTGCATGTTCAACAGATCTCACGGTCTACTACTGTGCTCTTCGAGCATGAAATGCTCAGCAACAATACCGAAAACCTCACTGCCTCTATTTACAGCGACAAGAGCTATTTTATAGATCCTCACAATGGTACACTATGGCAGCAACTTCGGCACAGCCAGGATTGGGGTACTGATGATGAATAGAAAAAGGATTAGCATGTTCATTCTATATTTAGAGACAACATCTGAACTCTCGGACATGATTTAGAAAATCAAATTTGATTGATTACCATGAAATGATCATACTGGGTGAGTTCCCGTAGGCAGTGCAGGTAAATTTGTGATACATATTGATGAAATACGATCGGGGGAGGGTGCAAACGGAGAGCAAATACAAATAACTATGCTGCTTATATACCCACCTATATATGTGAATGCATTGGACACCTTAGGAGAAGGTCTGATCGGCAGCAAGGACAGAACATGATAGTATCAGACATTGTTGAAGAGAGTTTCTCCTGAATCATAAACTAGTTCTATAAGTTGACAGAACGTAGAGAACTACGCAATCTGACTTGGAGGTATCTCTTAAAGTTGCATAGGTCATTTGTTCATCATCATGACATCTGTGTGGAGTATCGCAGGTTCTCAAAGAATAAGATGTAAATCTGTGTCAAAATCTTTTCTTTCACAACGTTCAAGTAACGTTCAAGTCTAGGTGGCATCATACAAGAAATTTAGCACTACAGCAGAAAACGATCAGTATCGGGTATATGGAGCTCGAGCTTGAGCTCGAACAACAGTCAGTTACATCCTCTACGACAGACTGCTGTTTTCGAAGTTAAGGTAGATGCTTCTTCATCTTTTCAAAATCGGGAATACCAAGACCAGTGACAGGATCCCATCCTTCTGAAGCCTGGAAATAATTTACTTCGCGTTAGAAAAAATATTACAACACCTAATCGCATACGTACATTGAAACCTTGAGTACCACAGCCAGGGTTGTTGCCAACCGTGACATCATCAAGACCAGCTAGACCTTTTCCATAGAGCCAGGGGTTCAAAAAACCGAGAGGAGGTTGTTTCTGGGATAAACGAACATCGTTCAGTAAAGCGATTACTGCAGCGAATGCCGGAGCAGAGGCCGAGGTGCCCGCGATACTTGTGGGCCTACCCTTAAGGTAGATGCGGAAACCCCTACTCATAGCAGCTACGTCAGGAAAGCCCTGTGTCATCGCGTGAGCTGCAGTTCATACAGTTTAAAAAAGCAATTACTCGTCCAGTCCTAAGGAGAGATTAAGTCAGTTTAAGGCATAGATTAAATTGCATGACTCTAGGAATTTACTTACGTGTTGTACAACCCTGAATATAACCCTTTCGGGAGTTTATCGAGGTATCCCTGAACGGCCTGAGACTGATAAAAGGGTCTGCTAAACTATCAATCATAGGAAATTTGTAAGCATCTATTCCTTCTTTCAACTGTCCGCACCAACGTAATCACTGAAGCCTCCACCAGAGAAGTAAACGCCTTGCTCAGGAATATTGGTTGTGCCTCCTACGGATGTGGAACTGTGGAACATATGAGCAGACGAAAACTACAAGGTGCCATCAAACTCACTAGGGACAGCTACAAAGCAACAATTATGTTAGAGTTTCAGGAGACAAGAGATTATCATGGCTATACCTCGCTGGAAATGTAGGCATAAAGCGAGTTTCATTCCGCCCATTGTTAGTCTGACAAGCTTGGTTTTCAGGATCGGAGCTACCATCCCCAACACCGAAGTCACCAGAAGAAAACAACATAGATACGCCACGAGCACCTGCGATAATGTTGTTGTCAACTACCTTCCTAAAATTGAGGTTCTAGTGCACTGACCGAGTTGAGCAATGCTGTTACAAGTCCGAACTGCATAAGAGAAGGGGACTATCGGGGTCGGGGTATGTTTACATTCACAGTCAATACAGAACTGGCGGACCACATACTTGTCTGTTCCTCTTCGCCATAACTGGTAGAGATCGTCTGTGGAAGGTGATGCTCTGCCAAAACAGCATCCATCCACTGTAGAACACATTGTCATCAAAGCAGTACTTCTATTGTGTAGACATCTTACATCCTGAAAGGGCTCTATGATCGATTCAGCATGACACTGACAGAAACGAGGAGCAGAACGCACCATTTGTATTAGTAGGAGTTTGGTTATCAGGTTTGAAAGGTGGGTGACCCGCAGTTGTCCAAGCAACTGCCTGGGTTGGCCAGGTAAGGCCGAATGCGAATTGAGAGTCAAGGTTGGCTTCACTCCCAGCATTGGAGACGTTCTGGTCATTTTTCCCGCCTAAAATCACCTACGTTAGGCACATCTTCGAAGAGTATACATCAGGAACACTCCCCATGCACAGAAATCAGCCGATATCCGCTACCAACAGCCTCGGGTCTTTGGTCTTGGTAAAAATCCTGCAAGTCTTGATTGTTGATATATTGTTCAAGGTAGGAGGCAATCCCAATCGCGTTCTGTTTGGGGGCGGCAGGTGTATACGACCGGAAGTTATAAAGCTCTTGCAAACAGTCAATTGTGACCCCCACCCTGCAAGCAGCAATTTTATTAATGAGCGACGCATCTGAATTGTCGTCAAAGATTTGGGTAATGTCGTCCTCAAAGAATGAGGTAGTCCTCATCTTGCTCCATCGAGCAAAGAGAGTAGTTGGTTGAACAACGTCGACATGACCATGCACATGGCTAGGAAGATGATACTCTGTGGTGCGAATCAGATAATCATCGGTGTCCTTGTATTGCCAGACATAATAGTTCTGAGGTTACCGGGTTAGGGATAGCAGGGTCAGAACGGAAAGGACAGTCACCGTGTTGAGCATTTTCTCTGCAACATGGACAGGAACGTGGACAATGACCCAATCTCCAGCCGAAGAGCGGCTGAGATCGTTCTGCCCTAAACCGAAAGATGCCAGCCAATCATCGACGAACGTGATGCTCTCTGGCTTGGGGGCGACGAGCGCCTCCACCTGTGCCTTGGATAAGTGCTGGCCATAGCGTAAATGGCTGGGGTCACTGATTTCCTGCAAATGCCTTTCCAGTTCAGCAAAATTGGCCTGAGGAAGACCGATGCGCAGTCGGATGATGTGGTCAGCTGGGGCTGGCGCCACTCTCTCCCAACCAAGAGGAACATGTATTCTTTCCTTGAGATGGAAGGGGTAGGGTCCCTGAGTAGATGCAAAGGCACCCGAGGCAAATGTTAAGGCCAGGAGGCAGCGAACGAGAAGTTTCATGATAAGGAGAGACTAGTGGACAAGGCTACAAAAATAGTCTTCGCGCCCTAAGATTTGGCTTTGTTGTACGTAGATGAGAAAAATATACGTCTCCAAGTGCGATGGCTGACATTACGGACTCTGTCGCAATTTTCAGCGAGGGGACATTCGAAGAGCAGGTGCAGGAAACGCGTACCGATCTCCGTACCCTACAAACTCATTATAATACAGATTCTCGAGCTTGTCGTATTTATTGCCAGAAGTCATCCTGAAGATGAACGCACCCCTTTCATCGCGTCATTTCAAGATGATTTCAAGACAGAAGAAGGAAAGACACCGCTTGAAGAGGACCAAGTGCAGCAGAGAGCCATTCTTTCCAAGTTGGTGGGAGAGATCAAGCAGTTCGGAGAGGGAAACGATAAAGGTGTGAACATGATATTAATGGAAGATAACGGCTGACTCCCGCGAACAGAAATTGAGGGCTTCTACAACCTTGTGTTCTCTCATCTATTCACGCTATGGCCCCTGAATTCACCACAGATCAAAGAGTCTCTGGCCTCACTCCTACGAACAATTTCGTCGGAACCCACCAAGAGGCCTTCAACAAAATTCCGCATGTCAGCTTGACAATCTCTTCAGCCCATCCGCCTTCTGAATCTTGCTTATAGTCTGTCTAATCTCTTTAATGTCATTCCCAGGACATCCCCTCTCCGTTTGACTGTGTACAGCACGATTCTGAACTTTGCATCCTCAAACGACCAACTTGATACCCTTCAACTACAACCAGCAACAGTTGAAAAATGGCTAAAAGAGTGGGACATCAGTCCCGAGGACAAATCCACTTTCCTAAAATCCCTTATTGATACTTTCACTTCTGCCGATCAAGTGTTCGTCCTCATCCTCTTTTTCTACACTTGATCTCTGTTAACATCAAAGTGATCTAGACCAACAGCATATCAGTACTCTCTCCCATATGTCCGCAGCCTTCCCTCAAATTCACCTACAGCCCAGACCGCAGCCATTGAAACCATTTCAACAGCACTCCGCCTGCCTAATCTCTTTGACTTTTACCCTCTTTATAAACTTGACGCCGTCATCGCCATGAAAGACCACGAGCTCTTTGCTCTATTGCAGGTCTTTCTTAGTGGTGGGATTCCAGAACTCAAACACTGGCAGATAAATCACCCTGATTCTGCCAAAAAATACAGTGCGTCGCAAGCTCAAAATGTCTCCTTCGCATACTTAAAACAGTGCAACTGCTCATAAGATCTCAACAACGCTGATCTCGAGAGAAAAATGCGTCTCCTGACGCTTGCAACTCTTGGTTTCAACAACATTGGCCAGAACCTGGCCTATACCAGTATCGCTGAAGCTCTTCAGATCGACGTTTCTCAAGTCGAGAAGTGGGTGATTGACAGTGTGTTCCTCTCTCCTTCTTCTTCACTTTCACCCTCAATTTGAACTGTGAATCACTCAGTTATCCGTACTGGACTCTTACACGGCAAACTCTCTCAAACATCGCAAAGCCTCTACGTCGTTCGCTCCTTTGTCCAATCGTTTGAAAAAGAGCAATGGGAAATCCTCGAGAAGCGTATGATGGCTTGGAAAGTCAATCTTCAGAAAGTTATAGGCGTCATAAGCGACGCAAAGAGAATGGCAGGACAAGTTCCCGTTACTTCATCCGCGTAGATATAACAAGTTCCTGTTCCTTGGCTAGTGTAGATTACAAATGAGGCTTGACAACATCTATCCAACACCTCGTTCTGTCTTTATAATACATACCAATTAGCGGGAGAACAAAAAAGCAAGAATTAGTCTAGGTGTTGCAAGGCAGTACCCGTAGATTAACAATAATCTATGGAAGTGATACAAATGATACAATCACCATTCTCCATCAAATCCAACGAAACCTGGTGAAAAGATCAGTTCTTGTCTGTGTGACTAGAGGACAAAAAAAAATTCACCGGTCAACAAGAACACATAAAAATACCTCTTCTTCTCCAACATAGAACACCAATTCCACGCACTTGTCAATCGCCCATCAATGCAACTCCCAGCATCAAAGAAGTTGTCTGCTCCAGATCCATCAAATCCATGTCTAAAGAAATCACCCAGAATCTCCCTCATCAAATTATCCACCGAACCAAACTCATCCTCGATATAACTCTTCAATGCAGGCTTTTCTGCCAATCCAGGAATTTGTTTCAAAGTGTTACAGATAGGTAAGAGGATGCGATAAATTTGCGTGTACTTGTCAATGAACATGAGAGCGTTGGGGACGTTGTGATCGCCCATGTGGATGACGGATGAACCGATCCATGAGCCCACAGATTTTTGGGCTTTATGGAGGATGGTCTGCATCATCCGAGACGTTTTCGGTGCTGCTTGGACTCGATTGAGACCTTGACCTGTATCCCGGAGGCGGTAGGGTACATTTTCTGAAAGCAGATCTTGTTCGGCGAGAGACCAGAAGTGGAACATATCTGTATGATGGATTGGTCATCAGTGAGAGAACTTGTTCACTAGCAAAAAGACATGCACCATGTAAAATCTCCCTCCAGAGGGTTAAGCTCTGTAGGACATAGGCATACTGTTTACTATGATCATGAGACAGTCTCGCACCACCCTTTCCGCTTCGAATCGCCAGGCTGCTCTTCTGATCCTTCGCCTGCGTAGGATGGAAGTATTGCTTCAGATGAGTAATCATTTGATCACAAGGATCACGGTTGACCCTCAAAAACGCGTGATTATCTCCAATGGAATATAAACACTGACGAATTTGTTCCTGTGATAGCCCGTTCTTTGCGTAGCCAGACGAAAGCGCTTCGATGGCACGTTCCTTAGCTTTGATGTCCTTTTGAATTTCGCGTCTTGTGCGGCCTTCAGAGTAGATTTCTTGCGTGGCAATCGTGATAAGATCATTCCGAAGCAAATCAACGGCATCATGCTGCTCTAACACGAGATGTACTGTTTTGATGGAGCGAACACAAGAGAAGTTGAGAAGTTCCTTAACGTCTAATGTTTGGCTATCCTAAAAGAAGCTTCGTTCACTTAGGGATCAAGTCAAATGGATTAGAAGGCTCACCTGAAGAAGATAAATCAACTTTCCATACGTTGTTCTCATCTTCTCAGGATTCATAATCTTATGTCTCCTCCCTAACTCAAAGATCTGCTGATAAAACTCCGAATTGGCTTCGAAATCTCTATCCTGAAACAACTCTTGTCCCTGCTTATAATCCGCGGCAAGCACCAACCCAGACAAGATCGCACACAACTCTCGGACCTGATGAACAATTCGTTTGGCTCTCGGCAGTCCGTACCCAATCGTATCAATCTTATCCGTGTACTCCGACACAGACAAGGCAGCCTCAAGTAGGCGAAGAAATTTTCTCTCAGATAGGGTAAGTCGGAGAGGAATGTGCTTCGCTCTCTCGACAAACCATTCTCCTACTTTAGAGCCAGCAGTTGGTTGTACAGATACTGTAGCCTTTGGAGAGTTCTGAGTGGTAGTACTAGAGTTCATAGAACTCTGTTCCCGAGTCTCGTCAATTTTGTTCAAGCCGCCCTCAGCGTTCTCGTCATTAGGGTCGCAGACCTCCTCTCCATATTTCATCTTATTAGAGACATATTGAGTTACCCTTTTCACAAAAGAACTAGCCATAGTAAATACCGAATTGTCGTCCACATCGCCAGTAGTATGGGGGGTGGCAGTACCTGATATTCCGGGACTTGCGGTAAGGGTGGCAGCACCATTGGTTGGAGGGCCTGGTACGGACGAAGAAGACGCGACGCTTGAGGCTACAGAACGAGGGACTGCATTTCCGTTGTTGGCTTTGACCTTTTTTATGGAATTTTCAGAGGAATCTAGGGGTCGGACTGCATGGCGTTTTCGGGAACCTTTCCGATGTTGGGCGGCGAAGCAGACTTCACAATAAACATCTGAGCAAGTTTCACAGATAACTTGTGCAGGTTGGTCTGGAACGACAGAGAGCCAGAAGCAGGAATAACCATTTGAGTGATCATTGAAAAAGTCATTGGTCAGGAAGTACAAATAAAATTCAACATTGTCGGGGATGGTGAGATGTTGAGTACACACCTTCACATTCAATACAATACCCTTCAACAGGTGGCCTGTCGGTGTCTTCTTCATCCCATCCTCCTGCAGACACAGCCGTGACATCGCTAGACACAGTTGGGTGCTCGATTGAGCCATGGTTGTCACTAAGGATGTTCTCAAGCGAGAACACAGTGTGACCATTGGTCTGCTTTTCACTGTCATCAACTTGGTTTGAGGAATTAGTATGAGAATCGGCCATGGGACAAAGATGGAAAGACAGAATTAAATTTTGAGCACATTGGTTGGTGCACGTGAATGCAGCCATTAAGGCTATGCAGGATTGCCTGGTGCTCCTTCAAAAATCGACTTAAATCCTTGAACAAATTTGATGTGTCAAAATTGATGTACAGCTAATTGCAGACCATGCCAGAAACTGATGAACTAGTGCAATAATCAAGATGTAATATTAGCAGGGGTCATATTATCTGTGTCTTCTAATCTTCGCCCGGTTTGTTTATCTTCGCCAACATGAGCTGCCCACTCCTCGGCATCTTCCCAAGAATCTGCCCATTCAGTAGTCTCACCCTGTGCACTCCTCTGTCGGACTATGGTAGGCGAAAGGACTTCAACAGATTGCTGTTCGGGGGTTTTTGCTCCAGATGGCGGGGTTGTAACTTGAGAAGAGTTGATCACTGGCTGCCCAACAGGTTCAATAGATAGCGGCGGAGGGGGCTCACGGCGCTGTTTCTTCATGAGGTTCTTGGCCGGTCTAATTGCTTTAACATGATCATTACCAGATGGGGCAACGCATGTTATGCTGCTTGATAGACTTGGGGGATATGAATGATTATCATAAATCGCAGAAGTAGACGTGGACTTGTGTTCATTGACGTCGGAGGACTTGTCTTGCTGGCCATCTGATGGCAATGGCAAGCGTCGTATCCGCTGGTTCTCCAGATCTCCAGGATTATATGCATCATCGTCCTCGTCGTCAGAGTTAAAAAGGGGTTCGCGATACTCAGAATCAAAATGTGATAGGCTGTTGCCGTCAAGAGCAATGACACTGGATGCCTTTACTATAGAATCAATCAGCCAGAACTGTAGAATGTTCATGATGATGGGAAATATCCCCATAGTGCTGAAAGAATCTGTCAATGATACCAGTGAGCTCGTCAAGGGAAACTTACAATACGACTTGAAGTATATCACCATCTTCGGTATACGTCCAGCTAAGAATCCACTCCCCAATCTTAAATATTCTAGGCCACAAGGCTAGAAGCCCAACAACCATCAATTTCATGGTTGTCAGTGCCAGGACATATATAGCAGCCTGACGCGCCCAATACTTCATCAGAGGAGGCGAGCCATAAACACCTGACTCAAAACCCTTCAAGCCGAATTTCTCTTGAGCGACATATGTGAGGAGACGGAGGATAGCATAAATCAAAGCAACACCTATGCACTACAATGAGTGACGTTTTGCCAATCAGGGATGGAAAGTAAAAGCATGCCAAGGGTGGTGTCGATCAGAATATTGAGAAAATAGAACACGCAGGCATTGTTCGTGCTAGAACCCAGATGGGAAACCAGGACATTGACGCCATGGACAAACATTTGACCGACGACCTGTTTTGAGACATCAAAAAGCCTTTAGATATGGTCAGAATTCGTGTCACCACAATAGTGCAGACACGACGCACCATATTTTCCACGGTCTTTTGGGCGTTTCAGTGTGTCGTTTGTAAATCAATGATAGAATAACCAAGATTCCCATAAGCCCTTGAACGATCTATACGGTCATGAGTCTTGGAATCTGATATGCGTTTCTCTAAGGATATATTCACAAGAGCAGTAGGACCGAGGAGACGACATGAGCGATTGTCCACGTCTGGATATTCGTCGAGAATGCCAGCTGTTGCGGCATCGGAGGAGGACATGGACGGTGGAGAACTCTGCTCAGCTTACCTAATTTAATCGGTGATTAAGTCTGCTCTTGCCGTTGCACTATGAGTTTCTTTGGACGATCCAGTAACAACAACACTCCTCCAGGGAATTATAATCGTGTCGCAGGTAACGATAATTACCGCAGTCAATTGCGACCAAATGCCCCGCCCTCCGCACAGTATCACCACCCACAGCACGGATACAACGACGCACCCAGCGCCCTTTACGAGAAACGAGGCGAGTATTCTAATAGGAGATCCCCTGCTCCTCCTTCCTACCAGCAACCGAGACATGCTGGACAGTATGTGTTTTTTTCGGCTTATCAGAATCCTTCTCTCTGATTCGGTAGTATTATAGGTCAACCTTTGCTGTAGTCAGCTCGCCAAGCGAGGCCCTTGCACTCACAAACTGCCTGATCTGCAATCCATCTGACTTTGCTCATGGTCAACATGTCCTTGTCAAAGGAGAGTTCTCATGTACGGTCAAGTGCGCCCTCTCCCAAGAGCTGTATCACCTGAAAGCTGACCCGATAAATTAGACACGATGATACTGGAAAGGTACAGTCGGGTCAAATAGCCGCATCTGCCCTTCATCGCCAATGGATTGGACTCTCTGTAACAGGAGACTCTGTTACAATCGACCCATTACCAACACCGCCCCATCCCGCAGCACCATTATTCATCCAATCAATTGACCTTGAAATTGGTCTTTTTCGTCGCGGTCAATTAGCACCTGCGGAACAACTCTCCGTTGACGATATAATAAAAATCCTACTCAAAGCCTTTTCTAATATCATCGTTGGCTTGAACGAGAGCATCGCTTTTGAATTCCGAGGCGTGCCACTCAAAGGCACAATCAAGGGCCTTTCTGTGTTGGAACTTGCAGATGAGCAGCAGAGGAATGTGCATGGAGGAGGTTTCGGCTCTGGACGAAGGGATAGTGGTATATTGATGGAGAAGACAGACATTAATATCCTGAAGGATCCTGAAAGTGCTATTAAGCTTAAATCCAGCTCAAAGAAGTAAGTTACTTGCTTCTCTCCGTTGCTCAAGCTCTGATGGCCTGACTATTAGGGCTCCACCGAATGCTATCCTTGCTCCCAACTTCAAGTTCGAGGATATGGGTATAGGAGGTTTGGATACCGAGTTTTCAGATATCTTCCGCCGTGCCTTCGCTTCTCGTGTATTCCCTCCCGGTCTCGTGGACAAACTCGGTATCCAGCATGTAAAAGGTAAGCTTCAGTATCTTGTAGTTTATCTCCCACGAATTGAAGATTACTAGGCATCATTCTCCACGGCCCTCCTGGAACTGGAAAAACACTGATTGCACGGCAAATCGGTAAAATGCTCAATGCGCGAGAGCCAAAGATTGTTAACGGTCCTGAAATCCTGAACAAGTATGTCGGCGCTTCTGAGGAGAACATTCGAAAGCTTTTTGCCGATGCTGAAAAGGAGGTCTGTAGTTTGTATCTGAAGACGGTATACCATTGATGATCAATCAAGTACAAGGAGAAGGGAGACGAAAGTGGTCTTCACATCATCATCTTTGATGAATTGGATGCTATTTTCAAGCAGCGTGGAAGCACCAACAGTGGCACGGGTGTTGGAGATACAGTTGTAAACCAACTTTTATCCAAGGTGGGCCCTATCAGTTTTGTGGTAAACCCGTGCTCATTAAATGCTAGATGGATGGTGTTGACCAACTCAACAATATACTGATCATTGGTATGACCAATCGCATCGACATGATTGATGAAGCTCTTCTCCGTCCTGGACGTCTGGAAGTTCATATGGAAATTTCCCTCCCAGATGAAAAGGGTCGTTATCAAATCCTGAGCATTCACACCAACAAAATGCGTACCAATCAAGTCATGGATGAAGATGTTGATCTGTTCAAACTTGCTGCCCTGACCAAGAACTATTCCGGTGCAGAGATCAGTGGTTTGATTAAAAGTGCGACGAGTTATGCGTTCAATCGGCATGTGAAGGTTGGGACTGTGGCCGGCATCTCTGACGATGTGGATGATTTGAAGGTGAACATGAATGACTTTATGAATGCACTCGAGGAAGTACATCCAGCGTTTGGTGTTTCAGAAGAGGAGTTGGACCAGGTTGTGCAGAATGGAATTATTCACTTTGATATTTCCGTCGATGTCAGTTCCATCTGCGCAAGTTTCAGCTGAGCTACACTCACACAACTTTTCTGTTAGGAAATGCTACGTTCTGGCAGACTACTTGCCGAACAGGTACGCTCGTCACAACGAACACCACTTGTCAGTGCACTCTTGCACGGACCATCAGGATCGGGAAAGACAGCGCTTGCGGCCTCAATTGCGCAGGCATCGGAATTCCCTTTCATTAAACTCATCTCACCGGATAACATGGTTGGCTATTCGGAACCCCAAAAAGTACAGGCCATCACAAAAGTGTTCACGGATAGCTACAAGAGTCCATTAAGCGTAGTGGTAGTTGATAATATTGAGCGGTTGATTGGTGAGTTGATAAGGGTTTAAATGTTCTGATCACTGACTTGATGTAGATTGGACGCCGATGGGTGCAAGGTTTTCAAACTCAGTGTTACAAACTCTTCTTGTCCTGTTCGCTCGACGGCCTCCCAAAGTATGTTCACATTTGGTTTCCCTTTAACTGAACTCAACCTCCACACCAGAGCCGTCGTCTCCTCATCCTCGCAACTTCCTCTCTCCGTTCCATCCTAGCAGATCTTGGTCTATCTGAAACATTCGACTCAGAAATCTATGTCCCGCCTATCACATCTATCACTTCACTCGATCGCATTCTCCGCGAAGTTGAGCTATTCCCAAATGAGAGTCAACGGCAAGATGCTATCCGTATGCTCACTGAGGCCGGTTTCAGCGCTCGTGGAGACGGTAGCTCAAGACTGCAAATTGGCATCAAGAAGTTGTTGAGCATTATTGAGATGGCTAGGCAGGAACCGGATAGCGTCGCTGAGAGATTGTTGAATGGATTGACTGGATTGGGAATGTAAACCTAGTTGAATACTTGGGATCTGGATGTGGCACGCTGGGCGGGGCTTGGTTGCCGTAAAGGTTTCGAACTCTGGACTTTAGATTTAGAATATCCACGTGTAGGATGATTGTTCGTTAGTGGTTGCTGTGGTAATAGTACATACATGAATACGGATGCCTCTATCTCCAAGGGTGGGCAAGTCATATGTGGAATAATGCCCTTTTTGGGTTGACCGGTTATTTGAGGAGGCGATGGCATTTGGATGTTCGCTTCTGCTCTACTGCGGCAGACCTTATCTACTTCACACTCGCTCTCTTCTTGTTTTTTTGGATTCCACGAACAAGTCTTTCAGATAGTCCCACTTCCCGTCGAAAGCCATGTCGACCGATCTTTCTCCACACCCTATTTCTACAAGGTCCAGCTCTCAGCCCAAACCGAAAGGCATTCTAAAGAATGCGCCCCACTCTGGCTCACCTGCCGCCTATCCTAACTCTCAGTGAGCTATCCACCATCCTGGTTGTTCCCAAAGCACTGATAGGTACCCGTCACTTGTGCTCTTGCTTCCGAAATCCATTTGAAATGGGTGCTAAACGCACGAATGTAGTAGTTTACAGTGGGATGAAGAGAATCTCGCGTTGACTGAGATCCAGAAGGATAGTCTCATGAAGATAACCGAACCCAAGACGCCTTTCGTAAGGTATAACGTAGAAACTGATACCATTGAAGGAGGCATGTATTCTGTATTCTGTTGCACGAATACCTCACTCATGGAATCTACTGCAGACATTCCAGATTTGAACCTTGAAGTCCAATACATGTACGATTCACCACCACCACGATCTCCAGCCCGAACTGTTTCCTCTACTGGAGCGGACACTTCAGGGTATTCATCCCGTCGCACCTCGATATCAAGCGTCGGGTTTTTCACTGGCAACAATAACAATGCTTCAAATCCTAGTGTTGCACCCTCGGGATCGGTATCTGGTGCGAGTTTGAGATCAGCTGGGAGTGGGAGTTCGAGCAGGAGCACAAGTTTCAACTTGCCTGACGAAGCAAGGAGAGGAATTCGCGCTGCGGACGGTGAGAGGAGAGAGGAGGTTGAAGAGGATGAAGAAATGGACGAGGAGAGTGAGTCCGAATATACCTTTGACAAAATGAACTTGTCCCAACTCATTGTTTCCAAAGCCGCCGCGAAACACGCAGAGTTCCTCAAAGCCAGGGGAAGACATTACTCGAACGAGGCCGAGGCTATGAAGGTATCTCTTTCTATCAGGAATCAATTCTGGTCATACTATTTTCACTCCCTAGCGTGCCGCTCAGCTTATGGACGAAGAAGATGAAGAAGACGAACAGGGAGATCCCTTGGATGTCGGCGGTGACGATGGGGATGAAGATCACGAAGGATGTTCTGGTACTATGCCTCCAGTTCCACCACTCCCGGCAGGTATGAGTACAGGGTCCAACGCACTGAAGTTGAATGGGGTTGGGCATTCATGAAATGCCTACTAGGCTTCGGGGCACCCCCATGCAATTATCTGGG
>Ga0153980_1000761_pt1 | contig 14159 bp, 12 predicted proteins | sample TSGA064MetaG_FD_104722 | JGI IMG/M metagenome (GOLD analysis project Ga0153980, IMG submission 104722) | Attine ant fungus gardens microbial communities from Georgia, USA - TSGA064 MetaG | ecosystem: Host-associated > Fungi > Mycelium > Unclassified | place: USA: Georgia, Magnolia Springs State... | reverse complement strand
CTGTGCAGCCGCGATTCGCCATGCTTGGCAACGTAGCGCGCCACTTCGCCCCCGCCCATCGAGAAGCCGACCAGAGTGGCGTCCTTCAGATCGAGATCCTCGAGTACACCGGCCAGATCATCGGCAAGCGTGTCGTACTCATAGCCATCGGCCGGCTTGTCCGAGCGCCCGAAACCACGGCGGTCGTAGGCCACCACGCGGTAGCCCGCCTCGCGCAGCGCGGGGACCTGCGCCTTCCACGATTCGGCCGACAGCGGCCAGCCATGGATCAGCACCACCGGGCGGCCGGTACCACCGGAATCTTCAACGTGCAGGCGAACGCGGGAAGCAGCCATGGGAACTCCTTGGAGCGATGGGGAAGGAAGGTTCGATCCTAGGGAGAGGGCGTTGGGTGAGCCGTGAAAGAAATCGGCCGGGCGCTGACGTGGCGTGCACAGGGCTGATACCGGCCGGGGCATTCAGCGGTGACAGGGAGGAATCGGGCCACGATCTCAGGATCTGCGACACCTCAGGACGATAGTTGCGATGGGGCATCGTCGAAAGTGGGAGCCGGTACATGGATTGTCGTGAGATCACGCCGGAGGCTGCTACCGGCACGCCGGCCGGGCTGCCCGGCCCTGCCGAGGGCGCTTGCTGCGGGCTGGCTGTCACCCTGCTGCTGCATGGCCTGGGTGGGCACCCTGCATCCCGAGCGGCGCTGAGCGCTGCACTAGAACGGATCCCGTCGACTGAGCGTTGTGCCGCCTGTGCGCGGTTGCTCGGAGGCGACGTCGTCAAGACGTTGTCGTTACCTGGGCATTGAGGTAGCCGATCCTCCCTGGAGCCGGTGACCTGCTCGGATGGCGCTGCCTTGGACAGCACCATCCATTGTCTATTATTACTTCTGCAGAATCTCCGCGCGGTGGTATTCCATATACACACGTTGCTCGGCGGATAGCGGCTTGATGACTGCCGGCTGGCCCAGTCCCCAGCGCTTCTGCACTTCGGCGGGCAGTTGCTTGCTGACGATGAGCTCTCCGGCGTCGTCGAACGAGATAAATCCCTTATCGAACAAGCGATCCACATGTGGCGAGAGCAGCAATCCGTTGTTCCCATCTAGCCGTGCCGTGTTGTCACTCTTTGACCAGGGCCTGATGTGGCTTGCAGTGAGAAAGCGCTGGTCTTCCAACCCAGTAACGCGACAACGAACTTCGGTTGCGCCCACCCGTTGGCGGAACATGCCTTGTCCTCTGCGGGCCTTGATCAGCTGCTCCTTCTCCGTCGCCGTCAGGTTCTTGTCCTGGCGAATCGCGTTTGTCGCGGCATCTGCGATCTCTTCCTCACCCTGTTCACCGATAAGTGAAAGAAGCGCCTTAGCCAAGGGATGAGGGATATGAGCCAAGTAGACTTGGTTTGCGTCTCCGTTGGACTGGAGCGGCGAGTACTTGTTAGGCAACAGCGGCGCCAAGAGATCCATGTGGTCTCTAGGGCGCAGCTTGGCTTCAAGAAGCGTGTAGTCGACTTTTACGTACCAGCCTTTTTCCGTCCAATTGGGGTCAGCCGTCTTGAACTCAGCAGGCTTGTTCCGACTCCTGTGCGGCTCCACAACCACGGCCAGCGCTTGGATGTAGGTATCTACGAACGAAAAGACGATGTCGCCCGGCTGGACCTTCGTCATGTTGTCGTAGAACTCGCTCCGTACGCCGTCCTTTCTTTCCTTAGGTGACCACAAGTAGCCCCCGTCCAGTGCGATCTTGAAGGTCTTGTTCTGGTTAACCCACCAATAATTCATCCCTGTTCCTACCTCTCAAGTCATTCACCCACCTATTGGCGGATGGACTTGCGATAGTAACGAGCTATCGTCGCATTTGGCACTATTTTTCCTAGAGAGCCAGAAGTACCCGGGATTTCTAGAAAATAACTCTCAGTTTTTCCGATGGTCGGCCGATATGGATGCATAGGCCCATATGAATGCGAACGACATCGATCGCAGGGGACCACAAGGACTGGTGCACTTCATGGCAAAGTTGATCCCCCAGCGCAGCAGTTGCCTTTCCGGAATGACGCCAGGTGAAAAACGCTTCTCCGAACGCTTAGAGCAGAAGCTGGATGATGATTACTTGTGCTGGTTTGATGTTCCAATCGGCCCTTGCCAGAGGCGTCCTGACTTCATTGTGGTCCATCCATCACGCGGTGTTCTGGTTCTTGAGGTCAAGGACTGGCGGATAGAGACACTCGTCGATCTGGATAGCTCTCACGCTGTTATCAGCACGGACCAGGGTCATAAGAGAACTGCCAATCCGTTGCGCCAGGCCAGAGAGTGCGCTATTGAAATCAATAGTCTCCTGCAGATTGATCCACAACTACGCCATCCGGAAGGTGCCACCCGCCAGGGCCAGACTCTAGTTACTTGGGCTTTTGGCGCTGTGCTATCGATGATTACTCGCGCTCAGTTCGAGGCAGCAAGGCTGGGAACGTGGATTCCAGAACAGATGGTCATCTGCCGCGACGAGATGACCGAGAGCGCTGACAGTGAAGTCTTCCAAAAGCGACTTTGGGACATGTTCTCTGTTCACTTCCGTTGCTCTCTCACTCTTTCTCAGATCGATAGAATTCGATGGCACCTGTTCCCAGAGCTGCGTATCAGGCCGCCAGTTCAAGAATCTCTGTTCAGAGCTGCTGGCCAACCCTTGGATGAGCCGTTAATTGTTCCTGACCTAATGCGGATTATGGATTTGCAACAGGAACAGTTAGCACGTTCCCTTGGAGATGGCCATCGGGTGATCCACGGCGTGGCCGGATCGGGAAAGACAATGATCCTCGGGTACCGTTCTGTCGAACTTGCGAAGCGGTACACCAAGCCTGTCCTCGTTCTTTGCTACAACAAGGCGCTTGCCAATCGCCTGGCGCAGCAACTTGCCGTCCACGGCATGGAAGGTCACATCATCGTCCGCAACTTTCATGGCTGGTGCCTTGACCAGCTGGGCGCATTCGGAGTTGCCCGCCCGAGCTTCAACAGCGATCCACAAACGTGGCTGCGCGAGATGGTCGAGACTGTTTGCACGGGAATGGAACGCAAAACCATTCCTTGCGCGCAGTACTCGGCCATCTTGATCGACGAGGGCCATGATTTCGAGCCTGAGTGGCTAAAGTTGGTCACGCGGATGATCGACCCCGACTCCAACTCACTTCTTCTGCTGTATGACGATGCCCAGACCATCTATGGAGGTGGGAGGAAGAAGTTCTCATTTGCCAGCGTCGGCATTCAAGCCAAGGGCAGAACCACGATCCTTCGCCTCAACTATAGAAACACCCTTGAGGTACTGTCCACGGCGAGGATCTTTGCGAACGAACTCCTTGCAGCACAGGAGGCTGACGACGATCACGTGCCGATAATTGCACCTGAGAGCGCAGGTCGACGAGGATCTATTCCCGAGATAGTGTTTGCATCGAATATCTGGGACGAGACCAGAATCGTTGCACAGAGGATTAAGGGCGCAATTGCAGACGGCTCGTGCCCAAACGAGTTTGGTGTCCTCTGCCGCACAAAGGCTGCGGGCGAGCTTTTCTCAAGGCAATTAGTGAGGAGCGGGCTCCCGGTTCGATTGATGACGGACACGAGCAATAGAGCCGGGTTCGCCGCCGAGCCCGCGATCACCGTCATGACAATGCACTCGAGTAAAGGGCTCGAGTTCGAATCAGTATTCTTACCGTCGCTTTGTGATGTAGCCGCGCGAAGAGACCTGTCTGGCGATGACCTGTTGCAAGAGGCACGCCTCGTCTACGTCGCGATGACTCGCGCGCTCAATAGGCTCACTATGCTTCACCACTGCCAGACCCCGATTACTGAGCGATTGTCTGCCGCCGTAGATGAAGTTCGGCAGCGCCTTGCGGCATAGTGGCAAACATGGGCTCATAGCCGTGTATGCCCACCAAGCGGATTACGTTTGGCAGAGAAGTGCGGTCTTTGAACTGAACGCAAACCAAAATTAATCTGGGGCCGCCCGGTTCGTATGCCCCGGGCGGCATGCACCAACTATCTGCTTACAAGGCAATCCGAGCAACAGACTCGTCACTGCCCTTCGGCTCGCTGTCACCGTTCTTGACGGTCACGTACAGCACGTTCTTCTTCGCATCCAGCGCCAAGCTGTTCGGGTGCGTCGGCACCGCGTACGTCGCCACCTGCTTGTAGGTATCGCTGTTGTAAGCGGTCACAGTGCCGCCATCGCGGTTGGTCACGTACAGACGCTTGCGCGGTGCATCCAGCAGGATGCCCAGCGGGCCGGCGTCGGTCGGGATGCTGGCCAGTTCCTTGCCGGTGGTACGGTCCAGCACCAGCACGCGCTGGCCCGCATGCTTCGATTCGAAGCCCGAGCTGCTGGCCTGATACTTGCGGATCATCTCCGAGCCCTGGTCGGTCACGAACAGACGCTTGCCAGCCGGATCTAGCGCGATGTTCATCGGCTGCTCCGCACTGACCTTGAAGCGCTGCTCGACCTTGCCGCTGTCGGTGCCGACGGTGACGACCTCGGCCAGCAGGTTGGAGGTGTAGACGCGCTTGGCCTTCGCATCCAGCGCCAGACCCGGTGCCTTGGCATTGCCCAGACCCGGAATGGTGTTGATGACCTTCAGCGACTGCGTGTCAACTACGAACAGCACGCTGCCCTCACCCGAGTGACCGGTGACGTACAGGCGGTTGTTGGCGCCATCAACGACCAGCTCGCGCAGGTCGTGGGTGTAGGCGGCCTTGCCATCCTTGCCGACCTTCTTTTCCATCAGCTGCACGATGCCGACCGATTTATTGGTGGCAGTGTCGACCACGGTGACCGAGGTATCGACGGTGTTGCCGACATACAGGCGGTTGTTCGCGTCGTCCAGCACCACACCGAACGCCTTGCGCTCCAGCGGGATGGCGGTCTCGACCGCTAGAGTTTCCGGGTTCAGGCGCAGGACCTGGGACGGACCAGCGGCATCACCGAAGCCGCCCGAGGAGGCGACGAAGACGGCGTTCTGCTTGGGGCTGAAGGCCAGCTCATAGAGACCCTGGGCGACGGCTTTGCGCTGGACGGCGGTGCTGCTGGCGGATGCGGTGGTAGTAGTCGGCTCAGCGGCGAATGCCGCCGGAGTGCAGAGAGTCAGGCTGACGGCGAGGGCCAGGGCGGCCGAACGGAACAGGGAACGGGGGTGCATGCGAGCTTCCTTGGATGGGCACGGGAGGTGTCCTGGCTCGCGGGCCGCTGGAAGCGGCCGACCACCATCGGAAGACGTGGACAGGCTGGCTGACCCGGTCATCTTAGCAGGCGCGGCCTAGAGCGTCGGTTTCGGCACGGTCCTAAACGGTGAGACGGCGCTAGGAGATCCTGCCGTCGGCTCTGGAGAATCCCTCATGAACAAGATCGACACTGACTGGCTGGAAGAATTCGACGAGGCCATGCTCGGCCTATTCGCCATCAATCACAGCGATGCGGGCATGGACGAAGCTTTGCTGGTGAGCTATTACGACCTGGAGCCGCGCGAGGCGGCGCTGGCGTTCGGCAACGACTACGACCTGGACCGCGCGTATGTGGCGTGGCCGCCGGTTGGGCTGCTGCTGAACAGCTGAGCCAGGCGCCGGCGCCGGGAAGTGGGTGAGTTAGCCGCCTACGCTGGCGGCCGCAATCTGCATGTCATGCTGCACGCGGTCATCTTCAAGCTGCCGCTGGTTTGATGGTTGCGCTGTTCCTGCTCGTGCGCGGCCACGTCAAACTGCTCCAGCAATTCCTCAAAAGGGGTCTTCACCGCCTGTTCGGTCAGCATGCCCGCGCGTAGGTGAGCGGGGTTGCCCATGTCGCCCTGCACGACGAATACGATATGTGCGCCGGGCTGCTGGGCCGTGGGGCTGCTCAGCGCCACGCGGTCACCCGGTCCAAGCAGTTGCTCTTGGGTAGAGCGCGTGGTCCGGGTGGTGCCGGTTGACGGGTGTCCAGGGCACTGCCTCGTCGGGTGGTGCTGGCGTTTCGCCCAGGGGATCAAGCACCTGAAGCCAGCGAGGAAGGTTGAATCGAGGAAGGTTCACAAAAGAACGATGAGAAGATAGGTGGAACAAGGCACTAGTTGTCCTGTTTGTAGGTCCCCGATGCATACTCGGAAGAGATCCCAGCCACCAAGAGCCAGCCTTTCGAATCACGCCGATACAACTGACCATAACCCCACCCAATCTTCTCTCCACGCTCGCTAAAGCAGCCGGCACACATGCACGCCCAATATTTAGCACTTCTCACTGCACCATCGATCATGTACTTGTCTTCCGAGAGAGAGCGCCTACAGATGTCACAGCAGTCGGGAGGCGGGTAGAAATGCACCTCTTCTCGTGGTTTTCCAGCCATCTCCTCGATAGATTCAAGCACCGCGCTACCCTGGTTTTCCGCAGCCGCTTTCTTTGGCCCTCGGGCGTCAAGACTCTCCAACGGACCCGATGGAACACCAATGGCAAGCGGAGTGACTGTGATGACTCCCAACTCATAGTCCACGTTAGTGACCCGACCGAATCCCGCAAACGTGCTCTGCCCAGAGGATGGTCGAAACAGGCCAAACGCTGAAGACGTCGTTATCCACCGCGGATCAATGAGCAAGGCTAACCTAAGTCCAGTCAGTTGACAGTAGATGTGCGGATCTTTCGCGAGATCTCCGGTGAAGCCAGCAAACTTCGGAGCATCGCTCGAAGCAATCATCGGTACGTTTTTCGTTCGGAAAACCTGCCTGTCGAACGATACGACCGCACCTATCATGGACTCGTTTAGAACTACGTCCTTTGCATTCACGGCGGCAATGGAGAGCCGAGCCAAGACTGTCTGAAAGGCCGACATCACATGATTTAGGTCCCAGCCAAGGCTATGTAGGCTCTGACTATGCTTGTAGCGACTCAAGTCCACTTTGTATCCAGCTAGCTCTGCCTGCTCTGAAAGCCGCGGAACGTTGATGTACGTGAGCTGAGAAATGGTTGATTTCCAAGCGCGCGGCTTTATCAGCCTGTCAGCTATCCACGACAGGTGATCGGCCTTTATCTGGAGCAGGCGCTGCACAGTGTAATCGTCGGGATTGTCATCCACGATTTTGTGTTCCGCGCGACAAAGTAGCATTAGATTTTCTGGAGCGTTTCTTTCGGAGATTTTTAGGCTCGAGATACCCCGTGCAGCCCTTCTTGTCTCTCCTACAATGTGCGCCACCTCGCCAATCAGAGACGAAACCGCCCCATCGCTTTCGAATACGAGTTGACCCTTACAGATACAGCACAAGCCCGCGCATTGCCCCCAAACCACTTTTGCCGCTCGCTGCGATACAGGCATTACATCCTCCTTGAGTATGGCCCTTCTCAAACTCCTGCACTGATTGGAACCGGGGGACATTAGGGCACCATACTATTTCGACCACTGATCGGCCACAAGCGGCTCTCGACGCGCCAGTCTAGACATAGGACACCGCGCTTACGTGGCCGTAGATCGACCGAACCCGGTAACTTACCCGCCCTCCGGTAATCCCCCCGCTTTAGCGGTCGCCAGAAGTGGAACTACGCTGCCAGTGCAAGCTTCTGCATTGGCGTGATGCCGCCGAGCGCCATGTTTGGGCGCTCGTGGTTGTTAGTCCATAGCCAACGAGTGGCGATGTCCTGGACAGGTTCGATGTCATTGAACAGATTGCTGGCAAGCCAAGCGTAACGCACGGTCCGGTTGTAGCGCTCGATGTAGGCGTTCTGCTGAGGATTGCCTGGCTGGATGTAGTGCAGTGCAATGTCTTGCCGCTCGGCCCATGCTTGCAGCGCTCCGCTGATGTCCTCGGGCCCGTTGTCGCAGCGTACGGCGCGGGGCTTTCCGCGCCATTGAATGACCTGTTCCAAGCTGCGGATGACGCGCGCCGCAGGCAAGGAGATGTCGACCTCCATCGCCAGTCGCTGACGGTTGAAGTCATCCAGTACGTTGAGCATCCGGAAGCTGCGTCCATCAGCCAACTGGTCGTGCATGAAATCCGCCGACCATGTCTGGTTGACCGCCTCAGGCACCGCCAAAGGCTCCGGCACTTCCCGGACGATGCGCTTGCGCGGCTTGATGCGCAGATTCAGCTCCAAATCGCGATAGATCCGATACACGCGCTTGTGGTTCCAAGCGAAGCCCTTCACGTTGTGTAGGTGCAGGAAGCACAGCCCAAAGCCCCAATCGCGGTAGGCGCTGGTTAGCCTGAGCAACCAGTCGGCGATGATCGCATTTTCTTGGCAGGCCTTGGCCTGATAGCGGTAGCGGGTCTGACTCACCTCGAACGTCCTGCACGCATGAACGATGCTGGTGATGCCTGCCTGGAGCACCCGTCTGGCCATCTCGCGATGCTGAGATGGCCTCACCATCTTTTTTGAGAGCGCTTCCTTCAGCAGCTCGGCACTGAGCTGCGCATCAGCGTACATCTTCTTCAGCCGCCGGTTCTCGTCCTGCAGTTCTTTTAGCTGGGACACCATGGACGCATCCATGCCGCCGAACTTGCTGCGCCACTTGTAGAACGTCGCTGAGCTGATGCCATGCTGTCGGCAAAGGTCCGGGACAGGCGTGCCGGCCTCGGCCTGCTTGAGTACGGCGATGATCTGGCTGTCGGTGAATCGTGATTTCTTCATGGGATCTCCTCGGGTTAGGTTACGAGAAAATTCCACTTCTGGCTGCGGCTAACCTGCGGGGAGATTACCGAAGTACTCGTTAGACCTTCTCAATGATCTCTACGTAGACCTTGTAATTCATCAACCGAATTGCAGTGAGCGCAGGCCGCATGGCGACCTTACTGAAGAACGGAACATCCAACTGGCCACTCTTCTTGCTCTTCGCCCGCATTACGCCGAACACTACGGTGAACTGCCCCGGATCAGGCGACGCGGATTTAGGAGGTAGCAGCCCTGAAAATCCTGACTTCTTGTGCTTCGCCTCTCTCTTCTTCGCTTCTTTGATGAACTTATCTCGGAATACACCGTCCGTCATCATCAAGGTACAGGACACTTGACCTTGATTCCAGAGATGACTCATAGAGCTAGATGCAGCCGCATCCTTCAAATGAATTAGATGCCTCTTGGTGGACAGAAAATCACACGGCTCGATATTTGCATGCGTTGTTCCCGCCGGATCAATTTTTGTCTGGTCCATATTGAGAAGATCGGAGCGGGCGTCAAGCTCCTCTATGTACTTCCGTTCGTTCTTTGCTTTCGTTGGCTTAAAGATTGGTTTGGGTATGAGGAACGACTTAAATTCATCTTCGACGGACTGGGCATGCTTTGCATCGACCTGGTACCAACAACCCCCAAACAAGACGTACCTCACGCCTGCCCTAGACACTTCAAAATTGATAGATTTGAAGATCCTTTCAGTGCGCGGAATTCCGGTGACCTCATTTTCTAGAACTATCTTGTGACCGGTACGCACGTCATCAATCGTCAACTTCCCACCCAAGAGTGCGCCCTTTATTTCCGAGACGTAATCATAGATATCGATTTCATCGAACACCTTCTTCCTTCCAGGCTTCATTCCCGCGCCCGCGTAAGTGATTGCCTCCGCTATCAAAGGATCCGATATGTCAGGCGTAGACAGGCTAGCGTCTGTCGGGGTACCACCAGCGACCTGCACAAGTTCATCAAATAGCTCGCCCTCCAACGCAGCCAGAACTGAGGAATCCCTGACGGGGTCAATGTAGTCAACCCATGGATACCTGCTCTTGTACGTGCGCTTCTTGAATATCTCAATTGCTTGGACAGCTTTGTGCCTGAGAAATCCCGGGGAAGGCGTCGCCCGAATCGTAATGGCATCGCGACCGGATACAGCCCGCGCGAAGGACGCATCACTTGACGCACCGGAGAGAAGAGTCAGCAGATCCTGATTGACATCGACGCCAAAGTCATTGACAGAAGTCGAACGACTGGCCTGCATCCTCGTCTTCAGAGTGGAAGAGTCAAGGCTGGCCACATCCATGTTGCGCAGCTTATCGCTCTCAATGAGATTAAGTGCGATGCGCAGACCAAACCGTGCCTCAAAAAGATCATCGTCGACGCGATGGTGCGCAGTTCCAAAGGTGTAGGCGACAATGTATTTCTTCGCTTTGTATTGGACCTCAAGTATATAGGCAGCCCCACAGCTCATTGTGTGCAGATCTGGAATTGCGGAAAGACTTTCCTTCCTCAGCACAGGAAGCCATTCTGGAACTTCTTCTTTCCTTTGGGAAATCAGGACAAAGTCATCGCCAGCCCTATGCGGTACCATGTCATCAAATGAAGCGACTACTGCCTTGAGCGATACCCCAGACTTACACAAACGCAAGCTCAATTGGATGCTAGCCATATCGTCCTTCCTTGACCCAAGATATGATTTCTACCGTTACAAAGCAGAAGGTGAACGCACCCTCGTCACGTAAAGAGTTAGCCTAAACCTATCACATACAGCTTACACCCAAGCCAGACTTCTGATTTTCCATCTACAACCGTCCACTGACAATAGCCCTGCCGTTCCGAAGATACTACCCTGCCGGTTTAGCTGAGAAATTTGCAGGCAGAAGTTTCTTCCCCGATGCGTAGATACCCCTGTACGGCACTGCAGCAGGGCTTCCATGTCGACAAAAGCGAACATGACATATTTTCACACCGGGATAAATGATGATGGTGTCCGGAGAAAGATTAACTATCTCAAACGCCAGAACAGAAGGGTTATCGCGCCCAAACGTAGCCGCGACCTGATTTGAGCCCAGGTTCAACATGACGCCTACTCGTGCGTAGCAAGAGAGCAGACTCAGGTCACCACACACTCCTGGCCCCAATGACAATGACTCTACTGATCGAGCAAGATGCAGCACATTCGGCCTTAGGGGGTAGCCGTCCTCCTCAATCACAACATTCCTATAAAGGTCACAAGTATCTGTTAACTTTGTGTCAATTACCCGGGGCTCACCACTGCGAACTAGAATTTCCGGGGCCAGTCTAAGAAGATAACTCGATGGCCTTAAGCAGCTCTCGTCGAATTCTCTAATAGTTATACCTCCGGAGCTAATCTCCGCGAGAATTTCCTGATCGCTCAGTGCGCTCATCTTGTCACCACAGTACAGTCGGAATGAGAATTCTGCGTACCTAGCAAGGACACAGCCGCAGGAGACCGTAGTTCCACGTCGTAGCTGCAGGAGGCGATGAGCTTCAGCGCGCTTGACGAGACGATATAGCTCCCGCGCCTTTCCAACTCAAAGTCGGCGGCGCGTTTGGCCATGTCCCGTAGCGGCCAACTGACCACTTCCGTCTCAGTTTCGAATCCTACCGTGTAGTAGGGAACCCTTGCCTTGAAAAGAATTAGCCTCTTAGCCGAGGCACATCGCGCTGCATCTGCAGCAAGGTCGTCAGTAGAGCAATGCGCATCCGAAGGATGTATAAAGATCACCTTGCTCGAGCTGCTATCCAGGACGTTGCCCAGCTGGCTAATGGGAACCTGCTGCTGATGTACGTCAAGCCCCTGGTCAGTAACAAAGGTTTTGATCACCTCATGCAGCGTGTGAATCTGGCTTCTCGCGCATTCGTCCACCGCCTCCGCTCCCAGTCCCAAGTCCCTAGCGAAATTTGAGTAGAGGTGCGTACCCATTCCACCCGATATAAGTACGAACCGTTCAGAGTCAGCTGCGGCACTAATCTCAAGCACAAGCCTTCTATAGAACTGAGTATCGATCTTCAGCTTACGGTACCTTAGCCAATGGAGTTCTGCCTGCTGGCCGACTCTAATCATCCCCGCTCCGGGCATTCGCACCACAGTTACCGTATTTTTCATTAGAGCCTTCCAATCGCCTTGAGGACTCCAATCGCTCCGTCAGTCAGCCTCTCTTGCCACTTGTGCAACTGACCGAGCGGGACCCACTCCAGCTTAGATATTTCGGACCTGTCTGCGGTGATACATTCCTGGCCTAGAGTACAAGCGAAGACGAACCAAATATGGTCACTTGACCCGTGCCTGCACTCGTCGTCCAGCAAGAATGGCGCACAGGCAAGGGAACTGGAGGCTGGCAGAATGCCCAGCTCCTCCTTGCTCTCACGGCTCAAGGCCTCGCATGGCCCCTCTCCGACTTCAACGTGCCCGGCAACGATACTGTACTTTCCTTGGTAGAAGTTGTCTGCCTTCTTTATGAGAAGGATCTGATCCTCTCTAATCACCACCATACCTACTGAAATATGCGCCGGCCGCTGAAGTAGAGGTATCGTGGCGAGGCGATCAGTCGATCGAACGGTTGATTCGAATGCCCCGAGTCGCGCGAATAGGTCAGCCAGAAAACGATCAGATAATGGTGATCGAACCCTGGCGGAGATCCTTGGGATGGTTTTGGCCAGTAGCTCTGCGGATATTCCTCTCGCAATGAGATGAACAGCAAGCTCATTGACGGCGAGGTGGCGGAGTTCATCGAGCGCCTCTCGGGCCGCAGGAACTGACTCTACAAAACCATCGGCTGCGAGCCTTTGAAGGTCGCCAACCACCTCCCGTACGAACGTTCCACTGTCGCTATCGAGCCCGAAGCGGTAGAGATTGTTTTGGTACGAGAGCGAACCAGGCTGGATCTGGATGTAAGAATTTCTCTCAAGAAGCCTTATTTTTACTCCGGGATAGTGCTTGGTGAAGAGCTTTATTCTGAGTCGCGCAGCACCCGCCAACGCAAGAATTTCTTCCATTGCCGCGAGCACACTGATCGCCCTTCTGATGTGGTCTGCCTCTTGGTTAACCTTACCTTCGTCATCAAGCACCACCTGGGATGGATTGATGCAAAATTCAGGATTCTCATACTCCGAATCCAGCCCTAGCAATGTGCCGTGCGAAATCACTAGTGGTGAGCAAATGTAGAAGTTCACTTTCTCAATCTTGTCCATGACCGCCTTCAGGCCATGGATAAAGTCCCTCGATAGCTGCGCGGTCGTCGCGAATAGATGCACAGTCTCCGAGCGTGACGCTCCGATTCTTTCAGTTAGCGCGGCATCGGACACTAGACGAAGGTCGTCACCGATGACGTAATCATCGACGCCCGCGCATTCACGCGCACGCCTGTGAATCGCAGGCAATTCTGAAGCCGCCCGTTGGAGTAGGTATTTGCGATACAGCTCCCATTTGGCCGCCCTTCTTGCAAGTTCCTTTAGGTGCGAGAAGTTCAGGCCAGCCTCCGCTACCAGATCGCGCCTACCTTGCATAGCAAGGATCAAGCCCGCGGCCACTGCGGGAGTGGCTTGCTCGATGATCTTTCGTTTGAATGGCGAAGCACGGAAGTACAGCGCCCACATCACGCAAGACATCCGACTAAGTCTTTCTGATGATGGTTCTTTTAGGTAAGACTGGACGAAGATCCACGCAATCATTGAACCTGGATGGAACAGAGTCACCGTAGGGTCTGGCTTGAGCGCCGCGCCAATGATTCGATCAACAACCACGGATACGATGGCGCCCGCGAAGAGATTCACAAGCCATGCTTGCGAGTCCAGGAAGTAGTAGAGAAGGCTTGCGGCGCACGCTAGAACGAAGAGCGCCACCAAAGTTCGTTGGGTTCGGGACATCCGTGTTCCTTTGAATTTTTTGCTTCTGAATTTTGACGCGCAGCGGTCTCCGCTGTTTCCGTGAAAGTACCTTCACCTATCGCCGGTAGCTAGGGGTAAACCTGCAGCGCATGACACCTACGCACGCTATTGGCTCCGCCTTTCACACAGAAAGAGGGCGGTCATTGACCGCCCTTTTCCCCAGGTAGATCAGCCTAAAATCAAACCCCGACAGGATTAGCCTTCTCAGGATCAATCTTGTACTGCTTGATCGCCCGCGCCACATCCTTACCCGTCATCTTCCCTTCCTTCGCCAGCGCCGCAATCGCGGCATGCGCGATGTAGTACCGGTCAACCTCGAAGAAGCGACGCAGGTTGGCACGCGTATCCGAACGACCGAAGCCATCGGTACCCAGCACCGTGTACGACATCGGCACGAACGAGCGGATCTGGTCCGCGTACGCACGCACGTAGTCGGTGGCGGCAATGGCCGGGCCCTGGCGGCCTTCCAGCAGCTCGGTCACGAACGCCTTGCGCTGCGCGCCTTCCGGGTGGAAGCGGTTGTAGCGCTCCACGTCGAAGCCGTCGCGGCGCAGTTCGTTGAAGCTCGGGCAGCTCCAGATGTCGGCGGTGACGCCGAAGT
>Ga0153980_1000758_pt1 | contig 14174 bp, 13 predicted proteins | sample TSGA064MetaG_FD_104722 | JGI IMG/M metagenome (GOLD analysis project Ga0153980, IMG submission 104722) | Attine ant fungus gardens microbial communities from Georgia, USA - TSGA064 MetaG | ecosystem: Host-associated > Fungi > Mycelium > Unclassified | place: USA: Georgia, Magnolia Springs State... | reverse complement strand
TTAAGGTTAATTATGAAAGGTGGATGTTCTAGATGTATGATTTTCGTCAGGACGGATGGGTAGAAGCTATATGTGGAGGAATGTACGCAGGCAAAACGGAAGAACTAATTCGTCGGTTAAAAAGACTGGATTTTGCCCGGCGTCCCTATTGCTTATTTAAGCCGACTATGGATAATCGTTATAGCGAGGATGAGGTTGTTTCCCATAGCGGATTAAAAATGCCCTCTGTTTCCATTGAATGTCCAATTGAGATTTTAGACTATGTTAAACCGGATACTTATGCCGTGGCTATTGATGAAGTTCAATTTTTTGAAAGTAGCATTGTTGAAGTCGTTGAATATTTAGCTGATCGAAGATTTCGAGTTATTGTAGCAGGGTTAGATAAGGATTTTCGGGGGGAACCATTTGGTCCGATGCCATCGCTATTAACGAAAGCTGAAGAAGTGACAAAACTGACTTCCATTTGTAGTGTGTGTGGTGCACCAGCTACAAGATCCCAGCGTTTAATAAACGAAGTGCCAGCTTCGTATTATGATCCCATTATTCAGGTGGGTGCCAAAGAAGCTTATGAGCCACGTTGTCGCCACTGTCATGAAATTAAAGATCGGCCAGATCCACTAAACTTAAGAACAAGGAAACAGGTTTAGATTTTATCTTGAAATGTATCTCATTCATCTAAGAACAATAGGTTAAGAGCTAGGTAAACTAATAAAAAGTTCCCATCATTTCTCGCGATAACATCGTTATCGCGCTTTTTATGCTGTCTCTCTATAGGTCTGACAAAATTCTATATACAAAAAAATGCCTATTAAAAGGCATTACAAGTAAGTTACTTATTAAAATTAATCAAGATTGCTCAATGTGATGATTGTACAGCGCGTTACTACTATTTGGCATTAATAATACGGCTAATCTTTTGAAGAATAAAATGAATGGATTCTTGATCGTGAATTAAGTCATACTCATTAATATTTAAACGCAAAACTGGGGCTTGAGTGAAGTTATTAATCCAATCTTGGTAGCGTGTATGTAAATCATACCAGTATTCATTAGGTGTTTCTAATTCCATTTGGCGCCCTCGTTCTTGAATCCGACTGACTATATTTTCAATGTCGCCTTCTAAATAAATAACTAAATCAGGGTGAGGGAAATAAGGTGTCATGACCATGGCTTGAAATAAAGAAGAGTAAGTATCGAAGTCATCCTGACTCATGTTGCCGTTGTCGTAGTTCATTTTCGCAAAGATAGCCGTGTCTTCATAAATTGAGCGGTCTTGAATAAAACCACCACCGTATTGAAACATCCGCTTTTGCTCTTTGAAGCGCTCTGCTAAAAAGAAAATTTGTAAGTGAAACGCCCAGCGACTAAAATCTTGATAGTATTTATCTAAGTAAGGATTATTATCTACTTTTTCAAAAGATGTTTTAAAATTCAGGGCTTCAGATAGCTTTAAAGTAAAAGTTGATTTTCCAACACCGACTGTTCCGGCTATGGTAATAATAGTGTCGCGGGGAATCTTATATTTTTTACATAAATCAGTCTTCATTATGGGCCTCCTTATGGATCATTAGGTCGACTTTAGCTATTATTTCTTGTAAGTCTTCAGGGTTTTTAACAAAATCGTAATAATCACCATCTAACTCAATAATAGGAACCTGGCTTGTTCTTTTTAGTGTTGTCACAAATTGGTGATAGGATTCAATAAGCATCTCTAGATACCTGATATCTATATTTTGTTCAAAATCACGATTTCGCTTTTTAATTCGTTTAATAACAGTTTCGAGGCTAGCGTTTAGAACAATAATAACATTAGGCATAGAAAGGTCACTCTCAAGTATACTGTAAATTTGCTTAAATTTAGTTAAATGGTTCAAATCCAAGGTCAATTGACTAAAAATCAGACTTTTTATTAGATGGTAATCGGAAATAACAGGAAAATTTTGATTTAAATATTGCTTTTGGACATCAATTAGCTGTTGATAACGATTAGTTAAAAAGAACATTTCAGTTTGGAAAGACCATTTTTGAACATCTTCATAAAACCGGTCTAAAAAAGGATTTTCATAGACAATTTCTTTTAGAAGGTAAGCGGAGTAATGAGATGCTAAGTAGTTAGCAAGTGATGTTTTTCCAACACCGATAGGACCTTCAATTGCTATGAAAAGGGGAGATTTCTCTATCATTATACGATCACCTCTTTTTAAAATTTTGAACAACTGAGCTTAGTAGCAGATCTTGAGTTAAGGTGAGCGCAGCTGTGCTCTAAGCTGAGAAAATGAATTTAATTAAATATACCAAGCTTTTTGACAAATTTCTAGAAATTTACTTATAAAATAAAAAAGTTCGTATTAACGAACTGTGTATTCGAGATAGTCAAGAGCGTCTAAAATATTTTTGGGTGATCCAACACTTTCATTATAGCGGATCGTAACTAATTTAAAAGAAAGTTCAAACTTTAAATCTTCAATCCCCTTTAAATTATGTTCAAAATAGTCTTGTATTTTTTTAATATCAGCATCATTATTTAAATTGGCAATATTAAGAACAAATGTTTTAGCCATTGCTTATACCTAGCCTTTCATACATCACTTTTAGATGAGTCTTGTTAGTACTATTATTTTATCATATTATCGGCAATTTTGTATACTGGTGATTTAATGGATATTTATGCCTGGTTCCAGGTATGAAAGCTAACTTGAAGACTTTGTGATGAATCACTTTCACATATTATTCGACTCGCAATAGCAACAGGTACCCCTTTACTTACTTTTATATTTGAGTATTAGATGCTTTTATAAGGAAAAGATTCAAAGAGAGCCTTACATAGTCCGACCTACAGGGCTAGATATTTAGTCATAGGGATGGCATAACTACGAAGCGCTGTATCTATGAAAGTCGAAGTATTAATAATTTTCTGACGACTTTCTATGTGTAACCTTGTTTCTTTTATGGAAACCTAATTCCTAATTAGTATAATCATTTTCTAAAAATAAAACTTATATGCTTGATCTCACCCTTATAAAGCGATATCAAAAATTATTTACCTAGAAGTCAATCTCAATGGAACACGTAAGGCTTCGTTTAAATATTTAGGTAGAGCCTTGAGCTTTTATATGTGCATATTGAAATGTTTCTGTTTTATTACTCTCTTTTAAATAAAAATTTTACTTATAGTAAATCAATGTTATACTTTTTAAGGGAAACAGACTAATAATTAACTAGTTCTGCCTCGTTATGATCAGAGTATTTAACCTTAGTACCTGATGCCAAGTATAAATAAGACTAGATGTTATCTTTCCACAATAGATAAATAAAAAGACAGGTGAAAATTTATGGATCATGAGAGATATATGGAAGCAGCTATCAAGGAAGCTAAAAAAGCAGCCGCTATAGGAGAAGTTCCTATTGGAGCTGTTATTGTAAAAGCAGGGCAAATTATTTCCAGAGCCCATAATTTACGAGAAGTCACTCAGAAAACTAGTGCTCATGCGGAAATGTTGGCTATTGAGTTAGCCAATAAAGCATTGGGTTCGTGGCGATTAGAAGGGTGTACTTTGTATGTGACGTTAGAGCCTTGTTCCATGTGTGCTGGGGCTATTGTTCAATCACGTATTCCCACTGTTGTCTATGGAGCTAATGATCCTAAAGGGGGATGTTGTGGAACAATTTATAACCTTCTTGGAGAACCAAGATTTAATCATGAGAGTCTCGTGGTGTCTGGTGTCTTGGCTGACGAATGCGGTCAACTTTTATCCCATTTTTTTAGAAATCTTAGAAAACAAAAAGCGGAGCAGGCATAAAACATTAAAGCTACTTTCTTCAAGCTAAAAACCAATTATTAACAAGTTGACAGTATACCTCTATGGTGGTATACTGTAAAAGAATTACGAAAACTCTCTTTCGGTACCCTTATTCAATAAGGCGTTGTGAACCAGGTCAGGACAGGAATGTAGCAGCCTTAAGCAATTAGCTTTATGTGGGTAAGGGTACCAAAGGAGAGTTTTTTGTGTTCAGACAAACAGTTTAAAGATAAGAGCAAGCTAAATATCATGATTAGTGAAATTCTGACAGTTAATCGCTTTTACATTGACTATTAAATCTGATGGTGATATGCTCAATATGAGAATAATCGTCACTTTCTTATATAGAATGGGGGTGTTTTGTATGGGGAAAGAAGTTTTAGTTATCGAGGATGAAATATCAATTCAGAGAATCTTGCAGTATGAATTAACTCAATCAGGGTTTCTCGTGGATTTAGCAACGGATGGTGATGAAGGGTTAAAAAAAGCTTTATCCCATGACTACGATGTCATTTTATTAGACGTTATGTTGCCTAAAAGAGATGGCTTTTCAGTTTGTAGAGAGTTACGCAAACAAAATAATTCCACTTATGTAGTGATGCTGTCAGCTAGAGATGATGAATTTGATCGCATATTAGGCTTAGATGTAGGAGCCGATGATTATATGACGAAGCCTTTTTCACTCAGAGAGGTCATATCTAAAATTAAAGCAATCATTCGTCGCTTAGATATGAAGCTTGATTCTAGTGAACAAAAGAAGTGGGCGTTGAATTATTATAAATTAAAGTTGGATCAAAATCGATTTGAAGTGTCTGTGGCGGGAGAAACTATTGATTTTACCTTAAAGGAATATGAGCTTTTGGCTTTTTTAATAGAGAATAAAGGAAAAGCTTTGTCACGAGATACGCTGTTGGATCGTCTATGGGGAGTGGAATATTACGGTGAAACCCGAGTTGTGGATGTGCATATTTTCAAGATTCGTGACAAATTGAAACCTTACGGGATTAAGATTAAGACCATTCGTGGAGTGGGTTATATGTTAGAAGATGAAGCACATGATTAAAAAGCCAACGATGATCATGGTATTTTGTTTAGTTTTAATCGGGTTCTCCATTGCCAATATTTTGACTCAAAATTATTCAGAGCTTACAATCACTGTTATGATTATTTTGGCTATCTTAATGATGATGCAAACTGGTAGAGCTCAAATATATGTTAAGCAGCTGCGGCGTTATGAGGAAATAGCGACTCAAATTTTAGAAAGTCATGATTTTATACCGGTTTTACCTTTGGTGATCGATCATAAAGAGATAGTGGGAGTTCAGTATAATAGGTTAATGCGATTAATTCAAAAGCGAGAGTCCAATTCCCAATTAAATAAGCAAATTTTCAGTATTATAACAAGTATTATTGAAGCTCCTCTTGTTGTAATTGATGTAAATGGAACCGTTGACTATGCCAATAATTCCTTTAAAATGTGGTTTGCTGGCCGAACTGTTGAGAAAATTCCATTTCAGAAGGTTGGAAATAAAACGTTGCGGCGAATTATGCAAGATGCGCTTATTTGTGAGACGACGAGAAAAAGTGAACTTCAAATGAATCAAAAGTTTTATACGTCTACCTCTAGTCCAATTTATGATGAGCAACAGCTTTTTAAAGGGGTTGTTATTTTATTTCATGACATTACTCATTTTAAAAAGTATCAAAGTTTACAGAAAGATTTTTTTAGCAATGCCTCCCATGAATTGAAAACGCCTATTAGTGCCATAAAGGGGTGTACTGAGATTTTATTAAATGGAGAGCATGATGAAAAAATGGTCACTGATTTTTTAACGATTATAGACAATGAAAACAGACGTTTAGAACGATTAGTTAAAGATTTACTACTCATTAATCGATATGACTTTGCTCAAATTAAACTAAAAAAACAAAAGATTTGTTTAAATAAATTAATTGCAGAATGTATGCTTAAGGTTTTGAATATAGCCTCTTTAAAGGGACAAAAAATCTTTTTTGATGATTCGATTGAGATTAATTATAAAGGAGATTATAGTAAGCTTCAGCAATGTTTTTTGAATTTGTTGACTAATGCTATTCATTATTCAGGAGAAAATACTGTGATTACCATTAAGATATGGAAAGAAAAAAGAACGGTAAAGATCCAAGTGATTGATCAAGGAATTGGGATTCCAGAGAAGGATTTACCCCATATTTTCGAGCGCTTTTATCGGGTAGATAAAGCCAGATCGCGTCACACGGGAGGGAGTGGACTTGGATTATCTATTGTCCAATCCATAATTTCAGTTCATGGTGGGCGGATTAATGTTGAAAGTTTACAAGAGCAAGGGACGACTTTTACTGTTATATTATAAAGATTAGAAAAAAGTTCAAGTAGGCTATCATTCAGATGAATGGTAGTCTTTAAAATTTATTTAAAACATTAATAAATTTAGTTAAAGTCTTAAAAATAAGTTGTTATGTCAGCCTTAACAAAACCTAACGATAGGTTAACATTTTCTTAATAATATACAGATGTTTATAAAGCATACTGTATTCATCCTATTAAAGGCAAATATATGGGAAGGTAATCATATGAGGCGGACACTTGTTTTAGGGTCGGTTATGGCCACAATGTTGTTAGTAGAAGCATGTGAAATTGGGAGTCAGTAAACGAAGAATGTAAAGGAGATAAAGTGGTTGTTGTCAGTCGAGAAAAGAGATTAGGAACTCGAAGTGCTTTTGAAAAATTTAATACTTAGCTACGGTTCAAGCTAATGCCATGGGGTTTAGATAGATGATGTCAATCGAAATGGGGTTGTGGCAACTTTTGTGATCCTCCCTTAAGCTATTGGATATTTTTCATTTGCTACATTACAGGAAAATGCTAATCGACTAAAAGGATGACTGATAGTTGGTGTCAAGGATAAAGAAAATGTATAAAATAAATCCATTTCACCATCGTTTAACTTAGCGTAACTGTTTGAGAGGTAGATCGTGCTTTCATTGCTTTCTTAACCTCCATGGAAGGCCTCTAAGTGTTAGAAGCGGCTGATACCATCCTCGATTATAAAGGTGTAAAGAAATTTGATCCTTTGCTATTTGCAAATTCAAGTGGAATTATGATTTCAGGTGGGTCTACCTCAACGGAACGGGGTATTATGAATGCAGTTGAACAATTTACGGCGATATTTCTACAGGTCTACTGCACATGCCATTCAACGGGTTCAGGCGCAGGCTCTAAAAATGCTCTAGATGGGAACATACTCTTTAGGGTTTACTTCACAAGAAATTTTAGATTCAGAATTGAAAAGCGAGTTCTAAGTTTTGACGCTTTGCAAAATGGAATTGCTGTCGTTGTTCATCAAGAAATTGAAGTGAATAATTGAATTTAGAACAAGTTAGAGACATATGTAGGGGCAACATTGAACATTAGAATCAGCTTAATTAAAAAATAAGGATTAAGAGACCTAGATTATTTATAAATTCAATTTTTTTGTTGATTTTGTAATATGTGGAAACTTGTTAATTTAGAACAACTTTTTCTATCAAATAACGCTTTTATTTTAAAAAATTAACAAAAACTTAACATTAAACAATCACCTTTGAATTATAATAAAAATTGAAATATCTTGTAATTTGAGGAGGACGCTGTGAAAAAAATATTTGCTTTAATATTAATGTTGGGATTAGTGACTATTATTAATGGCTGTCAAGCTCATCTACCAACTAACCCCATCGATATAGTGAGTCGTGAAAATGGTTCAGGTACACGTACTGCGTTTGAAGAACTGTTGGATGTTAATACTGGTACACATAATTTAATGACGGTTAATGCTGGCATAAAAGATGGAAATGGGCTTGTGGCAACTTATGTAGGTGGGAATGAAGCAGCAATCGGTTACGTGTCATTTGCCACCTTACAAGCTAATCCGCGTATGATCCAGGGCTTAAGTATCGATGGAGTAGAGCCGACTTCTGAGAATGTTTTAAACGGGACCTATACCATTGCAAGACCGTTTATTCTGGTTTATAAAGAGGATTTTTTAACTGATATAGAAGCAGCCTTTATTGACTTCTTAGGTTCTACACAAGGGCTCCAAGCTTTAGAAGCTGCTGATACCATTGTTGATTTCACTGATGCTCAAGATTTTGATGCAACAAAATATGGGGATTTGCGTGGAACTATGCGATTAGGAGGATCAACTTCCACAGAGCAAGCTGTAAAAGGAGCGGCGAGCTTATTTACTGCAATGTTCCCTTCGGTTTCCTTCTCTTACGATTCAACAGGGTCCGGGACTGGAATTAAAAATGCTCAAGATGGAACTTATACTCTGGGATTTGCTTCTCGGGAAATAACAGCTTCAGAATTAACGTCAGGGTTAGAAGAAATGCTTTTTTGTAAGGATGGGATCGTCTTTATTGTTCATCCTAAAAATACAATTTCTAATTTGACAACAGAACAAATAAGAGCTATTTATATGGGTCATCTTGAATCTTGGGATGATGTGGAAACTCATGACTGAAAACCAATTTGCTCTTTGGTGTATCTGGACTTCTTTTGAGATGATATCTTGAAAGCTAAATAGTAGAAATGCGAGTCGTAAGGTTGGTTGACGAGATAATAATTATAATTTCAAGGATATGAGAACGAGGTGTTAAATGTGGAGAAGGATATGTCCGTCAATCGTAAACGTGTATGGTTAGAAAATTTTTTTCACGGTCTTTTTCTAACTGCAGCTATGTTTGCAGTGATCAGTGTAATAGCTATTATTATCATGATTTTTAGTAGAGGATTAAGACCATTTTTTCCTAATAATGAATTTGGAACCTACAACGTTTTTAATTTTGTAACGGGGTTAAATTGGCGTCCTAACTTTGGCGAATTTGGTGTGGGATACATGATTATTAATTCCTTGTTAGCAACATTAGGAGCCATTATTTTAGGGGTACCTTTAGCCTTACTAACCGCAGTATTTATTGCGGAAATGGCCCCAAAGCCAGTCGCAAAACTGATGCAACCAGCGATTGAATTATTAGCAGCTATTCCATCTGTTTTGTATGGAGTTTTTGGATTTGCGGTGATCGCTCCAGCTGTTCGATCTATTTCACCAAATCCAACGGGGGATTCTTTACTCTCTGTTATATTGATTTTGACGATTATGATTTTACCTACCATTGTTTCAATGGTTGTCACGTCTATTAGAGCTGTGCCGAAGAGTTATAAAGAAGGATCGTTAGCTTTAGGTGCTTCTAGAATCCAAACTATTTTTAAAGTGATGTTACCGGCAGCGAAGTCAGGTATTTTAACAGGTGTTATTCTAGGAGTAGGAAGAGCCATTGGCGAAACTATGGCAGTTATTTTGGTAGCTGGAAATCCAGAAGGTGGAATTCCTAACACTATTTTTGATCGTGTCCGTTTATTAACAACCAATATTGTGTTGGAACAAGGTTATGCAGCAGAGCTCCAAGAACAAATGTTGTTTTCAACTGCAGTTGTTTTATTTATTTTCATTATGTTCATTAATGTTGTCCTTTCAAAAATTCAGCGAAAGGCGGGAGATTTATAATGATAAATCAAAAAGTTAAAGATAGCCTGGTAACTTCTATTATTTGGCTAGCTGCTCTGGTAGCAGTGAGTATTTTAATTGCGGTTGTTGCCTTTATTTTTTCAAATGGTTGGTCCTTACTGTCAAGAGATTTTTTAATGAATCATTATGAAGACTCAATTCGTTTCGTAAATTTCCAATCGACCCAGACTTATAAATTGCCTTTTGCTCTAGAGGAAAATTCTATTTTTTCTGAAGATTTAGGGATGGTTTTAGAACAAACAGAGAAAGGCTATCATGTCTCTTATATTGATGATTATTCACCTGTTAAAGCAGCTGTAGATAATGCTGGTGAGCTTTTTCCAGTAAAGGTGGGTTATTTAATTGAAGAAGTTAATGGTCAAGTGATTAATAACCAGACGATAGGACAAGAGGTATTAGCTCGCTTGAGCGCTGAGGACAATATAACAATTAAAGTTCGCATGCCAGGTGGTGGCGTTTTTCCAATGGTTGTGTCAACGTTAATTCTAGTCGTGGTTACCTTATTGTTTGCAGCGCCATTAGGTATTTTGGCAGCTATCTATCTGGTTGAATATGCAAAACAAGGACCAGTCGTTAAAACCATTCGTTTTGCAACCGAGATATTGACTGGAATTCCATCGGTTGTCTATGGGCTTTTTGGGGCTTTAATGTTTGTTGGAGTCCTTGGTTTAGGGGTGTCCATCTTATCCGGTGCCCTAACCATGATGATTTTATTGTTACCGGTCATGATGCGCACCACTGAAGAAGCTTTAAAAACCGTTCCTATGAGTTTCCGAGAGGCTTCTTATGGATTAGGTGCCAATAAGATTCAAACTATCTATAAAGTAGTTTTACCAAGTGCTATGCCAGGGATTATGGTGGGAATCATTCTCTCTATAGGGCGGATTGTCGGTGAGTCGGCAGCTTTAATTTTTACGATTGGAACCTTTGCTAAGCTTCCAGTTAATCCAGTCAACGGGAATTTATCCATCTTTCAAACAGGGGCAACTTTAACTTTGCGTGCTTTCATTGAGGTTAAAGAATTCGGTAACGTGGAGATGGCTTGTGCTATTGGAATTGTTATTTTAGTGATTGTATTTACATTAAATACGGCTTCAAGATTTTTCACGAGAAAGTTTAGTAAAGGTAACTTTTAATCATTAATAATCGTGATAGAAGTTTGCTTGAATTTATAGGGTATATCTTCATGTATAGACTTGGGGTTTACAGCCCTTAATAAGATAAAAAGGTGATAGAGATGGAAAAAAAATTTCAAGTAACAGATTTAAATTTATTTTATGGGAGCTTTCAGGCCCTTCATCATATTCATATTGAAATACCCGAAAAGAAAGTAACAGCTTTCATCGGACCTTCAGGATGTGGGAAATCAACCTTTTTACGAACCTTAAATCGGATGAATGACTTAATTGAAACAGTTAAAATTACGGGAAATGTCCAACTGGATGGTCAAGATATTTATTCTGATATCGATGTGATGAAACTGCGGACTCGTGTTGGGATGGTTTTTCAAAAGCCCAATCCGTTTTCAATGAGCATTTATGATAATGTAGCTTATGGTCCACGCTGTCAAGGTTTAAAAGACAAAAACAAGCTAGATGAAATTGTTGAAAGATCTTTACGAGGGGCCGCATTATGGGATGAAGTAAAGGATCGGTTAAACAAATCAGCCATGGGAATGTCTGGCGGACAACAACAGCGTCTTTGTATTGCACGAGCCATCGCAATGGAACCAGAGGTTATTTTAATGGATGAGCCAACATCTGCTCTAGATCCTATTGCGACGCAAAAAGTTGAGGAGCTTTTGGAACAGTTAAAAGATAAATATACGATTATTATTGTGACCCACTCCATGCAGCAAGCTGCTCGCATATCAGATAAGACAGCCTTCTTCTTAATGGGAGAATTAATTGAATTTGATGATACTGATAAGATCTTTACTAATCCGGCTGATAAGCGAACAGAAGACTACATTACGGGGCGCTTTGGTTAAGTTGAGTTATTTAATGTATTAGCTTTATCCAAATCGCAATATTATGATACTTATTATTTAGGGAAGCGTTGCTGATCGCGCAGTTAATAAAAGGAGGAAATATGGCATGGCAAGAACAAAAACAAAGTCAAGAATGGATACTAACTATGAAATTTTGTTAAAGATGGTTGAAGACCTTTCAACACAAATTATCGAGATATACCGAGAGACTTTAGAAGCCTTAAAGACATTAGATTTAGAAATGGCTTTAAAAATATTGAAACATGACCAAGAAATTGATGCCATGCAAGAGGATCTCATTGAAGAGGCAACGTTGATGATTATTCGTCAACAACCAGTGGCGACAGATTTGCGAAAAATTTTAATGATGATGCGCTTAGCTAATGAATACGAACGGATTGCCGATTATACAAAGAATATTGCTGAATATATTATTTTAATTAAAGAAAAAGAGTCTTTGGAGCATTATGAAAAAAATGTTGATACGTTAGTAGCAATGATTGAAATTGTGATTAAAATGTTAGAGCTTGTTTTTGAAGGCTTGAAAGAGGAAGATAAAGCGAAAGTAAAAGAAGCAGCTGACTTAGATCGTAAAGTGGATGAGCTCTATCAAGATGTGTTAGCATCTTTAATTACTCACATTCAAGTAGTAGACGGAAAAGTATTTGGAACAGCTTATGCGATTTTAATTAATAAATATATTGAGCGTGCAGGTGATCATGTGACTAATATTGCGGAAGAGATATTATTTGCTTTGAAGGGTCGTCGCTATCATTTAAACTAAGGTGAAGCATCTGATGTGGTAAAATGAAAATCATGGACGTCATTTAAGCGGAAAAAGTATGAAAGTTAACTTAAGGTAAATGTCTAAAATCACTTTTTTAAACATTAGTCTGAATGTATTCTATAGTGCAAAGACCTCAATGGGTGACTATAGAGTACTTTTTTATTTGAGTGACACAGTTGCTAACTGAAAAATGTAATAATTTATTTGTAAAACATCTAGATTTTAGTCTTAGTGCTCTGAAATATAGAGGGAAAGTATGTTATAATCAAAATAATAAAGAAATATTAGAGAGTAGGAATCTTCTATGTCGTATCACGCCTTGTATCGAGCGTACCGACCTCAGCAATTTAATGAGGTTGTGGGTCAATCCCATATTGTTAAAACCGTGCAAAACGCTTTGCAGCATGAGCGATTATCACATGCCTATTTATTTTGTGGGCCTCGTGGAACTGGAAAAACGTCGATTGCTAAAATCATCGCTAAAGCCATCAATTGTGAGCAGTATCCAGCGGTTGAACCGTGTAATCAATGTCATAATTGTTTAAGCATTACAAAAGGTTCTAATTCTGACGTGTTGGAAATTGATGCTGCTAGTAATAACGGCGTGGATGAGATTCGTGAAATACGTGACAAAGTGAAGTATGCGCCAACTACTGGCAGCTATAAAGTTTATATTATAGATGAGGTCCATATGTTGTCCACAGGAGCTTTTAATGCTTTATTAAAGACTTTAGAAGAACCTCCTGCTCACGTTATTTTTATTTTGGCGACGACAGAGCCTCATAAAATACCAGCCACCATTATATCTCGTTGTCAACGTTTTGATTTTAAACAAATTTCTCCAGTTGAGATTAGGGAGCACTTAATCAGCATTTTGAAGGCTCAAAATGTGACTTATCAAGAGGAAGCGATTCAGCTAATTGCAAGTTTATCAAAAGGTGGAATGCGGGATGCCCTTAGCTTGTTAGATCAAGTCATTTCTTATGTAGATGACCAAATTTCTATAGAGGATGTACACGCTCTAAGTGGGACTGTGGATTATGGGCAGCTGCTAGAGATCATCGAAGGTCTTAGAGTCGAGGAATTTACTCAAGTGATTAACGTTGTACAAGACCTCACTCAAAATGGGAAAGAGCCAGTTAGAATTATTGATGGGTTGATTACAACCTATCGAGAACTCCTCACTCATCAAAAAATTGGACAAAGCTCTCAGTTGTTAAGTGCTAACTCTGTGTTTATTCAAATGGCGGAATGTTTGAAGTCTGACCAGATCATTGAGCATCTTTTTAAGTTAAATAAGCTTCAACAAGATCTTCGCTTTTCTAATCATCCTGAACTAATGCTTGAAGTTGGGTTACTTGGTCTGAAAGAAACACAAGCCGAGCCTAAAGCAAGTTCTCAAGAGACCTCAAGTCAAGTGGAAGAGTTGAGAAAAGAAGTGATGGGTCTTAAAGAAGAAATAAAGCGTCTGGAACAAAGAGGGTTCCCACAAGAATCTTTAAAAGCTAAAAATTATCCAATAGATGTTAAACCTTCCAAATTAAATTTAGAAACCGTTAGTTTGCCTGATTATATTGAACCAGAGAAAGTTACGATTGAGGAAATCTTAAGTACAGCGACCAAACAAGCAAAAGATTTTGTTCTTCAAAAGTGGCGGCAATTATCACCTGTTTTCATGCCCGAATATAAAGAAATTATTGCGCTTATGCTTGATGGAACAATTGTTGCTGCTTCCGAGTGCGGGTTTATTTTGACATATAAACACGAGCCGGCTTGCAATCGGCTCCTACGAGAAGATAATAAAAAAATAGCGGAGCAAATTGTAGCTTATCTATTTGATAAGCCGTATCCGTTTACTGTGTTGCCCAATCATTTTTGGGCTGAACAGCGCCAAAGCTATCTGGAACAAAAAAAGCAAGGTCTTGACCCTAAGTTAAAACAGTATGGTCAGAAGCTAAAAAATGTGATAAATTATAATGAGAAAGATCAAACTAAAAACAGTGGTTTCA
>Ga0153980_1000754_pt1 | contig 14214 bp, 13 predicted proteins | sample TSGA064MetaG_FD_104722 | JGI IMG/M metagenome (GOLD analysis project Ga0153980, IMG submission 104722) | Attine ant fungus gardens microbial communities from Georgia, USA - TSGA064 MetaG | ecosystem: Host-associated > Fungi > Mycelium > Unclassified | place: USA: Georgia, Magnolia Springs State... | reverse complement strand
TGGTGGGTCGTGCAGGATGACTCGGCTAAAGCCTCGCCCTTCGGGTCGTTGCTTTCAGCAACGCTGTCTCCCTCTGGTCGACTCGACCTGCTGCAGGTTCGAACCCTGACGAATGACGCATAGCAAAAAGGCGCCTTTAGGGCGCCTTTCTACACTGGTGGGTCGTGCAGGATTCGAACCTGCGACCAATTGATTAAAAGTCAACTGCTCTACCAACTGAGCTAACGACCCGAAGTGGTGGGTGATGACGGGCTCGAACCGCCGACCCCCTCCGTGTAAAGGAGATGCTCTACCAACTGAGCTAATCACCCACTTCGGTACTTCCTGAGCGAAAGAACGCTGTCTTTGCGCTTTACACCGCTCACCACTTTTAAAGTGGTGGGTCGTGCAGGATAACTCGGTGTCCCTCGGCCTTCCGGCCCGTTGCGGTGCAACGTTGTTTCACTCTGTTCAACCCGAACCTGCTGCAGGTTCAAATCCTTCACGCTTAACACTGATTACCACTTTTAAAGTGGTGGGTCGTGCAGGATTCGAACCTGCGACCAATTGATTAAAAGTCAACTGCTCTACCAACTGAGCTAACGACCCGCATCTGGCGGTTACTGCTGGTTACTACTTTATTAGTGGTGGGTCGTGCAGGATTCGAACCTGCGACCAATTGATTAAAAGTCAACTGCTCTACCAACTGAGCTAACGACCCACTTTTGCGCTGTCGGAACGTTTTAACATATGTCCCGGCAACGGCGGCATATATTACTGATTTACCGTTTCAGCGCAACCACTATTTTCAGATAACCTGCTCAACTGCCTGACTTTCATGCGACTGGACCAGAAAGCATACGATAACTGGTCAAAGTACGACATTTACAGCGCGGCAGCGCGTTTTTGCGCTTGTTTCGCGGCATCGGTGTTTGGATACTGTTTGACCACCTGCTGGTAAACGGCTTTGGCTTTCGCGCTGTCGCCTTTTTCCTGCATGATTACGCCCACCTTATATAACGCATCGGCGCTTTTAGGGGATTTGGGGTAATTTTTTACTACGGTCGCAAAGTAGTAGGCCGCGTCGTCTTTTTTACCCTTGTTGTAATTCAACTGTCCCAGCCAGTAATTGGCATTAGGCTGATAGGTTGAATCCGGGTATTTCTTGACGAAGGCCTGAAACGCCGCGATGGCCTGTTCGTTTTGCTTTTTCTCAAGCACCAGCGCCACAGCGGCGTTGTAGTCGCTGTTAGCATCGCCGCCCTGCACAGGCGCTGCAGAAGCGCTGTCGCTGGCTGTGGAGCCATCTACGGTCGCTGCCGGAGCTGCATCGCCAGAGGCAGGTGCCTGCGCGCCGCTGCTCACCTTATCTAACTGCTGATAAAGATCTTTCTGGCGTTCGGTGACCTGGTTCAGCTGATACTGATTTTCCTGGATCTGACCACGTAGCGAATCGATATCGCGCTGGTTGTCGGAAAGCTGCTGCTGAAGCTGCTGAAGGAGCTGTGCCTGAGCATTGGAAATACGCTCAAGCGAGGTGACGCGGTCTTCGACCGAGCCTGAACCTACGTTACTGATTGACGCCTGGGCATTAGCGGCCCAGGGGGCCGCTACGCCAACCAGTAACGACAGACCCAGCAAGTGAAGTCTGAAGTTACTAATCATATCGTTCTCTTAGTATACCAGTACGGCACGACGGTTTTTGGCGTAAGCCGCTTCGTCGTGGCCCAGTACAGCTGGCTTCTCTTTACCGTAAGAAACGATAGAGATCTGATCGGCAGAAACGCCTTTGCCCTGCAGGTACATTTTAACAGCAGTAGCACGACGTTCGCCCAGGGCGATGTTGTACTCTGGCGTACCGCGCTCATCCGCATGACCTTCAACGGTCACTTTGTATGATGGATTGCTACGCAGGAAGTTTGCGTGCGCATCCAGCATCTGTGCGAACTCAGACTGGATGTCATATTTGTCCAGACCGAAGTAAACGATGTTGTTCTGCTGCAGCTGCTGCATCTGCAGGCGTGCCTGCTCGTCGGAGGACATGTTGCCGCCGTTCATGCCGCTGTTCATGCCGCCGTTCGCGTCATCGCCCATACCGTTGGTCTGGTCGTTGTTGTTGTTTTTGTGTGAGCTACATGCAGCCACTGCGATAACTGGCAGTGCCAGCATTAAGCCTTTCAGCACTTTATTCAGTTGCATTTCTACGATCCTATTATTGTTTGCCATACATATTTATATGCATCACAGATACGGCGACCAGGCAGGGAATTTGACCTGTCCATCAGTAGCCGGAAGACGCGCTTTGAAACGGCCGTCGGTCGAGACCAGCTGCAGTACGGAACCCATGCCCTGAGTGGAGCTGTAGATTACCATAGTGCCGTTTGGCGCGAGGCTCGGCGTTTCATCCAGGAACGTGTCCGTTAATTGTTGAACGGCTCCCGTTTCCAGATCTTGTCTGGCGACGTGTTGCGCACCGCCGTTGGTGCTTACCATCACCAGTGATTTACCATCAGTGCTCACGTCGGCATCCTGATTCTGGGAGCCTTCCCAGGTCAGACGCTGTGGCGCGCCGCCGTTAACATTGATTTTATAGATTTGTGGACGGCCAGCCTGGTCAGAGGTATAGGCCAGCGTCTGGCTGTCCGGGAACCAGGTCGGTTCGGTGCTGTTATAGCGACCATCGGTAATCTGACGGATTTGGCCCGACGCCAGGTCCATCACATACAGATTCAAACTGCCGGTTTTGGACAGTGCGAACGCCAGCTTGCTGCCGTCAGGCGAGAAGGAAGGCGCGCCGTTATGACGTGGGAATGAGGCAACCTGCCTGATTGCGCCGTTCGCCAGCGTCTGTACAACCAGCGCAGATTTACCGCTTTCAAAGGTTACATAGGCCAGCTTGCTGCCATCTTTTGACCAGGCCGGCGACATCAGCGGCTCAGGAGAACGATGCACGGTGAACTGGTTGTAACCATCGTAGTCAGAAACGCGCAGCTCGTACGGGAACTGGCCGCCGTTGGTCTGCACCACGTAAGCGATACGAGTACGGAACGCGCCTTTAATACCGGTCAGCTTTTCAAAAGTTTCGTCGCTGGCGGTATGCGCGGCATAGCGCAGCCACTGTTTAGTCACCTTGTACTGGTTCTGCGCCAGTACGGCACCCGGATTACCGGAGGTATCTACCAGCTGGTAAGAAACGGTATAGCTACCGTCAGCGCCTGGCTGGATCTGGCCGACCACGACCGCATCAATACCCAGCGCCGTCCAGGCAGCAGGCTGAACTTCTGCCGCTGTGGTTGGCTGCTGTGGCAGACGAGCCCTGTCCAGCGGGTTGAATTTGCCGCTATTGCGTAAGTCCGCCGCGACGATGCCGCCGATATCTTCCGGCGCTGCGCCCGGACCTTGCCATTTAAACGGCACAACGCCGATAGGACGGGCGGTGTTAACCCCTTGCGTAATCTCAATGCGCACTTCTGCATGCGCCACGGCGACAAACAGCAGCATAAAACTTAATGCTATACGTAATGCCTGCTTCATCTTCTCTCCCTTACCTGAACGCAATGTCCACAATAATTAGCAGTGTTTCAACGAACCCATAGTGCACTTATAGAGTACGGCAAGTTGACCTTAGTTCAACCTGCCGGATGTTTCCGAAATTATTAAGGCTTAAACTCTAACACTGCGTCTTTCGCCGCCTGGTAAACACCATCGCTAGGCGGTTTAGGTATTCTCGCCATGCGCGCTGCGTTTAAAGCGGCCTGGCACAGCGCCGGATCGCCGCCCGCTGACGTGGCGGAAATCAGCATACCGTCCGGTGCCAGTTTGATATGCACGTTACAGGTCCGCCCTTTAAACGTATCCGCGTCATAAAATTTACTTTGGATAGCGTTCTGTACCTGCCCCAGATAACTGTCAACCGCCGCGCCGGAGGCGCCCGCTTTCTTCTGGTTGCCCTGCCCCGCTGCGGCCCCGCCAGCCTTACCGGACTTCGGCGCATTCTTGCCGGAGGTCAGGCCGCCTAACAGATCGTCAACGTCGCTGCTCTCTTTAGCCGCTTCTGCCGCTGCTTTTTTCTTCGCGTCGGCTGCCGCCTTCGCTTTAGCCGCTGCATCCGCTTTAGCCTTCGCTGCCGCTTCGGCCTTCGCCTCTGCTTTCGCTTTCGCGGCGGCATCGGCTTTTGCTTTCGCTTCTTCGGCGGCTTTTTCCTTCGCCGCTTCCGCTTTCTCCTTCGCGGCAGCGGCGGCTTTCTCTTTCGCCGCCTCGGCCGCTTTCTCTTTAGCTTCTTCGGCCGCTTTCTCCTTCGCCGCTTTCGCTTCTGCCGCCGCCTGCGCTTTCGCATCGGCCTGCGCTTTGGCTTTCGCCTCCTGCGCCGCTTTCACTTTTGCTGCTTCCGCAGCGGCGGCCGTTTTCTCTTCAGCCTGTTTTTTTGCATCCGCAGCGGCTTTTTTCGCCTCTGCTTCCGCTTTTTTCTGTGCGTCTGCCGCGGCTTTCGCCTGGGCATCGGCCTGCGCTTTCGCATCGGCCTGGGCTTTGGCTTTCGCCTCGGCTGCTGCCGCCGCTTTTGCTTCAGCTGCCGCTTCTGCTTTCGCGTCCGCCTGCGCTTTTGCCTTCGCCGCTGCGGCTTCCGCCTGTTTTTGCTCCTCGGCCGCCTGCTTCGCCGCTTCCTCAGCTTTTTTCTGCTCGGCAGCCTGCGCGGCCGCTTCCTGCTTCGCTTCCTTCTGCGCCTGCAGGCGCTCTTTTTCCAGCGCCTTCAGCCGCTGCTGTTCGGCCGCCTGCTTCTGCTGTAGCTCTTCCGCCTGCTGCTGAGCCGCTTTCTCACGCTGCTGCTCGGCACGCTTGCTGTCGCTCTGCTGGTTCTGCTGACGATTATACTGGTCGACGATAGCGCCAGGATCGACCATCACCGCATCGATGTCGCCACCGCCGCCTCCGCTGCTGGCGTCGATATGTTCGTCAAACGAGCTCCATATCAAAATCGCGATCGCAATCACATGCAGGATCACTGAAATGATAAGGGCCCGTTTCAACTTATCGTTCTGTTCGGTTACCTTCGACACTTTCGATTCCCAAAAACGGTCCGCATAAATTAAATCGGCTGCGTCATTAATCCGACCGACTTCACGCCCGCCTGATGCAGCAAGTTCAGCGCTTTGATGATCTCATCGTAAGGCACGTCTTTCGCGCCGCCGATCAGGAACACCGTTTTCGGATTCGCTTCAATGCGCCGCTGCGCTTCGGCAACAACCTGTTCCGGCGGCAGCTGTTCCATACGATCGTGATCGACCACCAGGCTATATTGTCCCACGCCCGCGACTTCCACAATCACCGGCGGATTATCGTCGCTGGAGACCGTTTTGGAATCCGTTGCGTCCGGCAGGTCCACTTCCACGCTTTGCGTAATAATGGGTGCCGTTGCCATGAAGATCAGCAGCAGCACCAGCAGGACGTCGAGCAGCGGAACGATATTAATTTCAGACTTAAGGTCGCGACGATGGCGACCACGCGTTCTGGCCATAGCTGAATGACTCCGCTGTTACTTGCTGTTCTCGCTGGAGAACGCCTGACGATGCAGAATAGCGGTGAACTCTTCCATAAAGTTATCGTAATTCTGCTCCAGCTTGTTCACGCGCTGGTTAAGGCGGTTGTACGCCATGACCGCAGGAATGGCCGCAAACAGACCGATGGCGGTAGCGATCAACGCTTCTGCAATACCCGGCGCGACCATCTGTAACGTGGCCTGTTTAACCGAGCCCAGCCCGATAAAGGCGTGCATAATCCCCCATACCGTACCGAACAGGCCGATATAAGGGCTGATGGAACCGACGGTGCCGAGGAAAGGAATATGGTTTTCCAGCGCTTCCAGCTCGCGGTTTAGCGAAATGCGCATGGCGCGCGTTGCCCCTTCCACCACGGCTTCTGGCGCATGGCTGTTAACGCGATGCAGGCGCGCAAACTCTTTAAAGCCCGCATAGAAGATCTGTTCAGAACCGCCCAGCTCGTCACGACGCGCCTGGCTTTCCTGATAGAGGCGCGACAGCTCGATACCCGACCAGAATTTGTCTTCAAAGGCGTCCGCCTCGCGACCTGCCGCGTTCAGGATGCGCGTACGTTGAATAATGATTGCCCAGGAGGCAATAGAAAAGCCAATCAAAATCACCATGATAAGTTTGACCAGAAGGCTCGCCTTCAGGAACAAATCAAGAATGTTCATGTCAGTCACTGCTTGAACTCCGCGACAATAGACTTGGGAAGCGCAATGGGCTTCATCAGATGTGGATTGATGCAGGCGATCAGGACTTCAGCTTCATTAAGCGTCCTGCCTTCTGCATTAACAATGCGTTGTGCGAATGTCATGGTCGTTCTGCTCATCTTCACTACCTCGCTCTGGACCTCGAGCAGATCGTCAAGGTGCGCAGCGGCAAGGTAATCAACCGTGAGACGACGCACGACAAAACCAACCTGCTGCGCCAGCAGCGCCTGTTGGCTGAAATGGTGCTGGCGCAGCATCTCGGTTCGTGCCCGTTCATAAAAAGCGACATAGCTGGCATGGTAAACCACACCACCGGCATCGGTGTCTTCATAGTAGACACGAACCGGCCATCGAAACAGCGTTGTACTCACTCTACATCCCGGTATTACTTTTTAAACGTTGCTACTATACGCAAGAGCCTGAGCCTTGGGAATGGGTTGCCAGAGGGGAAGTAAAATAATTATCTTCTGGTAACAATAACGAGGTTTTACGGAGAGTTCTTAAACATTTATTGACGGAAAAAGAAGATAAAAAAGAGAAAGGCGAACGGAATTTTTGCCGTTGCTGAACCAGCGTGGCGGGTTCGTCTAAACAGGGTGGCACCGCCAGACAGCTGGCCGGGTTAAAGCGGCGGCCATGACTTCATCAGCAGGTAAACCGCAAGGTGAAGTCATGGCGTTAAGCAGAGCCCTTATGAGGCTTCATCAAGGTGTTCAATTGCCAGCGCGGTAATAACAGCAATCGCGCAGGCCAGCAGTGTGCCGAGGATCCAGGCAAAGTACCACATGGTTCAGCTCCTTAATCAATAGAGTGTATGAGAGTTGGCCTCAATCTGTTGCCGGGTCACGCGACCAAACATCTTGTAGTAGCACCAGCCGGTGTAGAGCAAAATCAGGGGCACGAAGATGATGGCGGCCACGGTCATAATTTGCAGCGTCATCAGGCTGGAGGTCGCGTCCCACAGGGTAAGACTGTGGTTAACCGTACTGGACGAAGGCATCACGAACGGGAACATCGCCACGCCCGCCGTCAGGATCACGCAGGCCACCGTTAAAGAAGAACAGACGAAGGCCCAGCCGCCTTTGTCCAGACGGGAAAAAAGAGCGGTCAGCAGCGGCAACAGCGCGCCAAGGCCGGGAACGATCCACAGCAGCGGCACCTGCTGGAAATTGGCCAGCCAGGCCCCCGTCTCACGAGTCACTTCTTTAATCAGCGGATTGGATGCCGCATTGTGGTCGAGCGCTGAAACCAGCACATAGCCATCAATCCCCTGCCTCACCCAAATACCCGCCAGCACAAAGCACACCATCATTATCAGCGTGGCAATCTGCGCGAACGTGCGCGCTCGTAGCTGGAGTTCCCCAGCGGTACGCATTTGCAGATAAGTTGCGCCCTGCGTCAGGATCATGGTAACGCTGACTATGCCGGCCAGCAGTGCGAAAGGATTAAGCAACTGGAAAAAACTGCCGGTGTAAAACAGCCTCAGATATTCGTCGGCATAAAAAGGCACGCCCTGTAGCAAATTGCCAAAGGCCACGCCGATCACCAGCGGCGGCACAAAGCTCCCGACAAAAATGCCCCAGTCCCACATGCCCCGCCAGCGCGGATCTTCTATTTTGGAGCGGTAGTCAAAACCAATGGGCCGAAAGAACAGCGAGGCCAGCACCAGAATCATCGCCACATAGAAACCGGAAAAAGCGGCCGCGTAAACCATGGGCCATGCGGCAAACAGCGCGCCGCCTGCGGTAATCAGCCAGACCTGGTTGCCGTCCCAGTGCGGCGCGATGGTGTTAATCATAATGCGGCGCTCGACGTCGTTACGGCCAATCAGCCGCCCCAGCATGCCGACCCCCATATCAAAACCGTCGGTAATGGCGAAACCGATAAACAGCACGCCAATCAGCAGCCACCAGACGAAACGCAAAAGCTCATAGGTCATCATCTTACGCTCCTTTCCCTGCGTGGAGAGACGTCTCAAAATGGTAACGTCCGGTCTTTAAGCTGCTCGGCCCACGCCGGGCAAATTTAAACATCAGGTACATTTCCGCTATCAGGAACAGCGTATAAAGCCCGCAGATCAGCAATAGCGAAAACAGCAGCTGCCCTACCGTCAACGAGGAGTTAGCCACCGCCGTTGGCAGGATTTCCCCGATTGCCCACGGTTGCCGCCCATACTCGGCGACAAACCAGCCCGCTTCCGCAGCTATCCAGGGCAGTGGAATGCCGTACAGCGCACACTTAAGCAGGAAGCGGTTGTTACCGATACGATTACGGATCACGCTCCAGAAACAGCACAGGGTAATCAGCAGCATTAACACGCCGCACGCCACCATAATGCGGAAGGAAAAGTAGAGCGGCGCCACGCGCGGGATAGAATCCTCGGTGGCCTTTTGAATTTGCGCTGCGCTGGCATCGGCTACGTTTGGCGTATAGCGTTTTAACAGCAGGCCGTAGCCCAGGTCGCGTTTTGCCTCGTTGAACGCCGCGCGCACTGCCGGACTGGTATCTCCTTCCCTCAGCTGTTCCAGCAGTTGATAAGCACGCATACCGTTGCGAATACGGAGTTCGTGCTGCGCCATCAAATCTTTAATGCCGGATACGCGCTCATCCACCGAGCGGGTAGCGATCAGCCCGAGCGCCCAGGGGATCTGTATGGCGTAATCGTTGCGCTGCGCCTGCTGATTGGGCAGGCCAAACAGCGTGAAGGCGGCCGGTGCGGGCTGCGTTTCCCACTCCGCCTCAATCGCGGCCAGCTTGGTTTTTTGCACGTCGCCAATGACATAGCCCGACTCATCACCCAGCAGGATCACGGCCAGAACAGCCGCCATCCCAAAACTGGCGGCGATGGCGAAAGAGCGTTTAGCAAAAGCGATATCACGGCCGCGCAGCAGGTAATAAGCGCTGATGCCCATAATGAACATGGCGCCGCAGGTGTAGCCAGCGGCCACGGTATGCACAAATTTAACCTGCGCCACCGGATTGAAGATCAGTTCGGAAAAGCTGACCATTTCCATACGCATGGTTTCAAAATTAAAGTCGGAGCCGACCGGATTTTGCATCCAGCCGTTGGCTACCAGGATCCAGAGCGCCGATAAATTCGAACCTAATGCCAGCAGCCAGGTAGTCATAAGATGCTGCACTTTACTCAGGCGATCCCAGCCGAAGAAAAACATGCCGACAAAAGTTGATTCGAGGAAAAAGGCCATGAGCCCTTCAATAGCCAGCGGTGCGCCAAATATATCCCCGACGTAGTGTGAATAATAAGGCCAGTTGGTGCCGAACTGAAATTCCATCGTCAGTCCGGTGGCCACGCCCAGCGCAAAGTTAATACCAAAAAGCTTGCCCCAGAATTTGGTCATATCTTTATAGATTTGCTTGCCTGACAGCACGTAGACCGTTTCCATAATAGCCAGCAGAAACGCCATTCCCAGCGTTAGCGGCACAAACAGAAAATGGTACATTGCCGTTAGCGCAAACTGTAAACGCGACAGTTCGACAACATCTAACATTTTGGCTCCTTGCTCCCTGCCCGGCCTTATCCACGCGCGGTAGCGCCAGTATTGCGGCAGAACAGGATGACGAATAACACCTGAGGGTGTAGCGATAACCCCGTCGGCAATTGATAGCGGACTCAAAAACCAGCACGCTTTAATAGCGCTTATCTTTTGCCAGCGAGATAATGCATAAAAATGCGCTGACCCCAATATTTCCGAATACGTTATTTAAAGCGTAAAGCTGATTTTTTGATGCAGAGCAATTTAATCGTAACGCGGCGCTTTAGCCAGCGCTAAAGCGCGGAATAAAATTTATTTCTTTGATCTCGATTAATAATCGATTTTAAATTTAAGATGACAAATAAAAATTTAACATATACCCCTGCGGAAATTTAATATACGTATTACTTTAAAACAATTATGTAATATCGGGAAGGTTCGCGGCTTTTATTTTTTACGTTATTTCTGGAAACTTAATTTGATTAATAGTTCTTATTTTGTCAGAGAGAATAGCTTGCCGTGCGTGAAGCGATAAAAAAGGCCGCCCGGAGGCGGCCTGAAGCTGTTGGAAACGCATTATCATTCACCGGCTCTTTTCTGACCGGTGAATAACAGCAGCATACTTACTGCGGCAGAACGGCCTTCACCGCCTCGCCGATGTCAGCAAGGCTGCGCACCGTTTTCACACCGGCAGCTTCCAGCGCGGCGAATTTCTCGTCCGCTGTTCCTTTACCGCCTGCGATAATGGCGCCCGCATGGCCCATACGCTTGCCTTTTGGCGCGGTCACGCCAGCAATGTAGCCCACAACCGGTTTGGTTACGTGCTCTTTGATAAAGGCTGCCGCTTCTTCTTCCGCGCTGCCGCCGATCTCACCGATCATCACAATCGCTTCGGTCTGCGGATCTTCCTGGAACAGCTTCAGGATATCGATAAAGTTAGAGCCAGGGATCGGATCGCCGCCGATGCCGACGCAGGTCGACTGGCCGTAGCCGATATCGGTGGTTTGTTTAACGGCTTCATAGGTCAGCGTACCGGAACGGGAAACGATACCGATGCGGCCTGGCTTATGAATATGGCCCGGCATGATGCCGATTTTGCATTCGCCCGGCGTGATCACGCCCGGACAGTTCGGCCCGATCATGCGCACGCCAGCTTCGTCCAGCTTCACTTTTACCGTCAGCATATCCAGCGTAGGGATCCCTTCGGTAATGGTGATGATCAGTTTGATACCCGCTTCGATAGCTTCCAGGATACCGTCCTTGCAGAACGGTGCCGGAACGTAGATAACGGAGGCGGTGGCGCCCGTGGCTTCTACCGCTTCGCGGACGGTGTTAAACACCGGCAGGCCCAGATGCTCGGTGCCGCCTTTGCCCGGCGTAACGCCGCCAACCAGCTGCGTGCCGTAAGCCAGCGCCTGTTCAGAGTGGAAAGTCCCCTGGCCGCCGGTAAAGCCCTGGCAGATTACCTTGGTGTTTTTATCGATCAAAATGGACATTATTTTCCCTCCGCTGCGGCAACAACGCGCTGCGCCGCATCGCTCAGGCTGGTTGCTGCAATAATATTCAGTCCGCTGTCCGCCAGTTTCTGCGCGCCCAGCTCGGCATTGTTTCCTTCCAGACGCACCACGACCGGCACGTTAACGCCCACTTCTTCTACCGCACCCATGATGCCGTCTGCGATCAGGTCGCAGCGCACAATGCCGCCGAAAATGTTAACGAAAACGGCTTTTACCGCATCGTCGGAAAGGATGATTTTAAAGGCTTCGGTCACGCGCTCTTTGGTCGCGCCGCCGCCTACGTCCAGGAAGTTAGCCGGCTGGCCGCCGCTCAGCTTAACGATGTCCATGGTGCCCATCGCCAGACCCGCGCCGTTAACCATACAGCCGATGTTACCTTCCAGCGCCACGTAGTTCAGTTCCCACTGTGCCGCATGCGCTTCACGGGAATCTTCCTGGCTTGGGTCGCGCATTTCACGCAGCTCCGGCTGGCGGAACAGCGCATTGCCGTCGGCGCCCAGCTTGCCGTCCAGGCAGATCAGATCGCCCTGTTTGGTGATAACCAGCGGGTTGATCTCAACCAGCGCCAGGTCGCGCTCCAGGAACATAGTGGCCAGACCCATAAAGATTTTGGTGAACTGGCCAACCTGCTTGCCGCTCAGGCCCAGCTTGAACGCCAGCTCACGGCCCTGGTAAGGCTGCGGGCCAGTTAATGGATCCAGTGCCATTTTGTGGATCAGGTGCGGCGTTTCTTCCGCCACTTTCTCAATTTCAACGCCGCCTTCGGTAGAAGCCATAAACACGACGCGACGGGTACCACGGTCAACGACCGCGCCCAGGTACAGCTCCTGATCGATGTCGGTCGCGGCTTCAACCAGAATCTGGTTAACCGGCTGGCCGTGCGCATCGGTCTGATAGGTGGTCAGGCGTTTGCCCAGCCAGTGTTCCGCAAACGCGCGGATCTCTTCTTTGCTTTTTACTACTTTCACGCCGCCCGCTTTACCACGGCCTCCGGCATGAACCTGACATTTCACGACCCACGGGCCAGCGCCAATTTTTGAAGCGGCTTCTTCCGCTTCGCGTGGAGTGGTGCAGGCATAACCGACGGGTGCCGGTAAGCCATACCGGGCGAACAGCTGTTTTGCCTGATACTCATGTAAGTTCATGTTGTTAATCCATCCAGTTCGGAAAAGACTTGGTCGAATCCGGCAGCTTGCCAGATCTTCGGCCACTCACAGGGAGCGCGGCAGTCGCCGCGCTCGACAGAAATTAAACATCCAGCAGCAGACGAGAAGGATCTTCCAGCAGCTCTTTGATTGCCACCAGGAAGCTGACGGATTCTTTACCGTCGATCAGGCGGTGATCGTAAGAGAGCGCCAGATACATCATCGGCAGGATCACAACCTGGCCATTAACCGCCATCGGGCGATCTTTAATGGCGTGCATGCCCAGGATGGCGCTCTGCGGTGGGTTGATGATTGGCGTGGACATCAGCGAGCCGAAGACGCCGCCGTTGGTAATGGTGAAGTTACCGCCGGTCAGTTCTTCTACGGTCAGCTTGCCGTCACGGCCTTTGATCGCCAGCTCTTTGATTTTCTTCTCGATATCAGCCATGCCCAGCGCGTCGATATCTTTCAGTACCGGCGTAACCAGGCCACGCGGCGTAGAAACCGCGATGCTGACGTCAAAGTAGTTGTGGTAAACAACGTCTTCGCCATCGATAGAAGCATTAACTTCCGGGAAGCGTTTCAGCGCTTCAACCACGGCCTTCAGGTAGAAGGACATGAAGCCCAGACGGATACCGTGACGTTTTTCGAAGGCTTCGCCGTACTGCTTACGCAGGTTCATGATCGGCTGCATGTTGACTTCGTTAAACGTGGTCAGCATAGCGGTGCTGTTTTTAGCTTCCAGCAGGCGCTCGGCGATACGCTTACGCAGACGCGTCATCGGTACGCGTTTTTCGCTACGGCCAGCCAGTGACGGCGCGGCGGCGGCTTCCGGCGCTTTTGCTTCTGCAGGTTTAGCCGCAGGCGCTTTAGCCAGGTGCTTCTCTACGTCTTCACGCGTTAAGCGGCCGCCAACGCCGGTGCCTTTAATCGCGGATGGCTCCAGGCCATGCTCGGCAATCAGGCGACGAATAGCCGGGCTGAGGGCATCGTTGCTCTCTTCTTCCAGCGAAGCGCTCTGACGCTGTGCCGGGGTAGATGCCTGCTCTTCCGGTTTCGCCGAGCTTTCTTTGCCGCCGCTGTTGCCTTCTTTCAGACGACCCAGCGCCTGGCGTGAAGTCACGGTCGCGCCTTCATCTTCCAGAATCGCTTCCAGCACGCCATCGGCAGAAGCAGGAACTTCCAGCACAACTTTGTCAGTTTCAATTTCTACCAGCACTTCGTCACGGGTTACCGTATCGCCTGGTTTCTTGTGCCAGGTCGCCACGGTGGCATCGGCAACGGATTCAGGCAGGTCGGGAACGAGGATCTCTACGCTACTCATTATTTTTCCTTTAATTAATTAACGTTCAGCGCGTCATTTACCAGGTCTTGCTGCTGCTGCTGGTGAACGGACATATAGCCAACTGCCGGAGAAGCCGAAGCAGGACGACCGGCGTAACGTAACGATGCGCCGAAAGGCACCACTTCACGGAAATGATGCTGGCTGCAATACCAGGCACCCTGATTTAATGGCTCTTCCTGACACCAGACAAAGTCATGCACGTGCGCATACTGCTGGAGTTTTTCCTGCACCGCTTTGTGCGGGAAAGGATAAAGCTGTTCGATACGAACGATAGCCACGTCGGTCTGCTCGTTCTTGCGGCGTTTTTCCAGCAGGTCGTAATAGACTTTGCCGGAGCAGAGCACCACGCGCTTGACGCCTTTGGGATCGATGTCGTCGATTTCGCCAATCGCCGGCTGGAAGCCGCCGTTAGCCAGCTCTTCAAGCGAAGAGATCGCCAGCGGATGACGCAGCAGCGATTTCGGTGACATGACTACCAGCGGGCGAC
>Ga0153980_1000753_pt1 | contig 14216 bp, 19 predicted proteins | sample TSGA064MetaG_FD_104722 | JGI IMG/M metagenome (GOLD analysis project Ga0153980, IMG submission 104722) | Attine ant fungus gardens microbial communities from Georgia, USA - TSGA064 MetaG | ecosystem: Host-associated > Fungi > Mycelium > Unclassified | place: USA: Georgia, Magnolia Springs State... | reverse complement strand
TCTCGCGAAAGTGAAGAGCTTCATGTCTAATTACCGAAATATTCAAGCTACCGTGCGCTGCTATCTCACCGCAGGTGTCGAGGATCCAGGCCTCCATATCGGGACCTCCTGGAGAATTAGCAAAGTGTTCAGGTGCGTCCTTCTATACTGTCTGTGTCTGTTCTAAGGACTGATCTCGTACCCTAGTTTAAGCACTATTCATCGTGAATACGCCGCTCTCAAGTCTTTGCCCTATTATGACTATATCGATATGATACTTCATCCTAAATTGCGACGTGTATCTCCACCTGAACAGTGGGAAATACACAAGACAATGTCTGATCTCAAAATCAACGAGCCTCAAGCGACTGCTGTCTTATCAGGTTTGAAGACAGATGGATTCACGCTCATCCAAGGGTGAGTTTTTCGATCAAGGAAGTGATTGCTCGAGGCTCATTTATCTAGGCCACCAGGGACTGGGAAAACTTCTACAATATGTGGTCTAGTTTCACTATCACTCGCTCAACGCCCTCGACCAGCTGTGCCTATTCAGGCTGGCAAAGCTGCTCCCATGCCTCAATCCCCATTACCAAAGGTTCTTCTTTGTGCACCCTCAAATGCTGCCATCGATGAAATTGCGCGTCGTATCAAGGAGGGTTATAGGGGTCCTGAGAAACGAGGTGACGGGCTGAAGGTTGTTCGTATTGGTGCTCAGCAATCAATGAACGTATCAGTGAAGGATATATCGCTCGATTATTTGGTAGACCAAGGGATTGATGCTCCTAATGATACTGTCGGCAGCGGCGAGATCGGTGATACTCGGCAGGAACTGGAAAGTATAAGGTCCAAAAAGAACTTATTGCATCGATCACTCGAAGCAAGCAAGGATCCCATTCAGTATGCTTCGATCCAGTCAGAGATCGCAGCACTCAATGCACGTCGGACACTGCTCACTGGTCGACTTGATAGTTTAAAAGATGAACAAAAATCTGCGTCTCGCACGCTAGACGCATTACGACGATCCTATCGGCAGAAAGTTCTCCAAGAAGCAGACGTGATTTGTGCGACGTTGTCCGGAGCTGGCCACGAAATCATTGAGCAACTCGACTTCGACTTGATCATCGTTGACGAGGCAGCTCAGGCCATTGAACTCAGCACTCTCATTCCCCTCAAATACAAATGTCGACGTTGTATACTGGTCGGTGATCCCCAACAACTGCCACCTACAGTCATTTCATTGGAGGCACGCATTATTCCAATGCTTCATTGTTAGAAAAAACTCATGCCTGGTTATAGGCTGGAAGATACCGATACAATCAGTCCCTATTTGTACGGATGCAGAAATCTCAGCCTGATGCAGTCCACCTGCTGAGGTGTGTCAGCATCGATTTTGGCTCGAACAACTGCTGACTCTTCCCTGTTAGTATCCAATATCGTATGCATCCCGATATCAGTTTGCTACCGAGTACTGTGTTCTATCAAGGCAGACTCAAAGATGGTCCAAGGATGAGTGAGAAAACTATCCAACCATGGCATAAGAATCCCCGTTTCGGAACCTATAAATTCTTCAATGTAATGAAGGGTGTGGAGGAAAGTAGTGGCCACTCCATTAAAAATGCTGCCGAATGCCGCGTTGCTGTGGATCTTTACAATCGTCTCAAGCTCGAACATGACAAAATTAACCTGGACTTTCGAGTTGGCATCGTTTCGATGTACAGAGCGCAAATCATCGAACTGAAACGCCAATTCGGGCAACGGTTTGGTAAAGATATCTTCGGCCGCATCGACTTTAATACCGTTGATGGATTTCAAGGCCAAGAAAAAGACATCATCATCTTGTCTTGTGTCCGTGCAGGTCCTGGAGTACAAAATATCGGTTTCTTGTCAGGTGGGACATCATCTCTTCCTTCGTTTTGTTGTATAAATTAAATTCAAATTCTTCAGATATCCGGCGAATGAATGTTGCATTGACTCGCGCGAAGTCTTCCTTGTTTATTCTGGGAAATTCGCCGACGCTGGAGAGGAGCGACACCAATTGGAGCACGATTGTAAATGACGCTCGAAAACGCTCATGTCTGGTTGACGTAAGTCAGAGCTCCTTTTGTGTGACGTCTCCTAAGCTTACTCTCATTCAGGTTGACCACACCTATTTTACCCGCTCATCTCCTACACCTGGACCAAAAAGTGGCCCGTCCAAAGCTGCTAAATCTACTGTCGAAATGACTCCCACTCCTCTGCCAGTCCTGTTCCGGCCTCAGGATTCTAAACCAAACAAAACCAAGTCTCAGATTAGGCCGAGTATCAATGAAGCTCCCACCAACGGCTCAACAGATGTTTCTCAACCCAAATCTCACACAACGGGGGTGAAGAGAACAGCTGAATATTCTTCTGATAAAAGAGACGGCAAACGACATATTCAACGCCCAACGAAGCGGGCAAAGAAGGAACCAAATATCTTCATACCCAAAAGTAAGAAGCCTTAGGGCTCATTTCTTCCGTAGGCATGGACGTCCACTATTATCAGATAGAAGGGCAGTATTGTAACACCTAGAACTTGTACTGATATGACGTTCAATTGTTTATGTACATTATCTATACGGGATTATTCTCCGCTTTAACGGCTGGTAATTCCCAACCTTCGGGGCCAAAGCGCGGTGTGACCATCAAGGAGCCATCACTCCTCTTGAATGTTTTGGAATATGTACATAAGGTCGTCTTTCCGAGAGACGAAAGCCAGGAGGCATTGACAATGGTCAACCCTTGGTGATGGAGAAGAGCATGAACACGATCTGATGGAAACTGGTGGCGTGGCTGAAACATACCTTTGATGAAAACCCGAGTTGTTCTTACGACCTCTTGAAATACGATGTAGTCTGGCGGTGGCCTATTTGACAATACAGACGAGGGATGTAAGAAGACATCCTCTGAGATTCCCATTGCCCGATAAGGAACACCGCGACTATTGCTATGCTGAGCTCCACTAGAATGATTGGATTCAACAAGGTCTTTTCGAGCAGCGACCTGATCTATAGATGCCGCAGTCACAAGTTGCTTTAGAATCTTTATCTGAGTAGCAATCATTATTATGAGTTCAACATTTAGTCGCTGCACAGGACTGACCTGGTTCTTACTCGGAGGAACTAACTTTGCAGAAAATGGGACGTCGGCCTCTGGAAAGTACAGACGTATGATGTTGATAATTTGTGCCCGTAGCTTGTGTATTTCTTCCATAGCCTTTCAACTCCTTATTACAGTGCTACAGGTCGAGACAACTGATCATACACACCTTGGGTCTCACAAAGTGACGAGAACAGAATTCAACACCTCCGCCATGGTACTCATAAGCACCAACAACGGAAAGTGTTTTCAGGATGTCACTTGTGAAATCCCCGAGAGATGCGTGTTTCTAGAGCAGCGCTTAGTCTGGGGTTAAAAGTGGAGACTTTAATCTTACGTGTTGGTTTTCGAAATATGATTTCCTGAGCAGTCGCCGCTTTTCTTTGGCTTTCGCAGCTTCACTGGTTAAATGGGACAAATCTTCCTCCGTAGATTCTTCTGCGTTATCATTCGATTCGACGACCTCTTCGTATAGAAAAGGATCCCCAACAGACATGGCAGAGACCGCGACAATGACATATGGCAAACATTGATGCTGTTGACCAGCAGCTAGCATGCGCGAAAAACGCGGAGAAAGTGGGAACAAAGCCATGGTCCTACCAAGATCAGTAACCTGACTGCTTCCTGGTTCACAGTTATTATATGTATGAGGTTCTGGTTTTGTCAGAGCCCCGAGATGTATTAGTACCCTCTCTGCTTGTCGCAGCGCAAAACGATCTGGAGGTGTTGGAAAAGGAAAGTTGGTAACTGCGTCTATGTGCATAGTTTTCATTTGTAAAACAACTCCTTCAATCGGAGCACGCATAATTTCAGGTGGACCAAATTGCTGGAAATGATCTTCAAATAAAGCAGAAGAATAAAGCCGATAACAGTGGCCGGGGCCAGTTCGGCCGGCACGACCAGCTCTTTGAGCGGCAGAAGCTTTGGAAATCCAACTGATTTGGAATGCTTGAATTCCGCTTGCCACATCGTACCTTCGCTAATAATATTTGTGAGCGGTTATCCTTCTTGCTCCATTCTTACTTTACCTCTTTAACTCTCCCACAGTCAATCACATATTTGATTCCGGGTATTGTCAACGACGTCTCAGCAACGTTTGTTGCTACAACTACCAGTCGTGCATCGAGAGGTGGGGGCCTAAATACTTCCATCTGTTTTTCACTCGAAAGTAAGGAATACAGAGGAACGATATGCATTGGAACTGAAGGAAAATGATCAGAGCTTGCAGTCAGTTAACTCACGATTGCATTACCTTCGGTCTCTTCGGTGTCTATCCCAAGCTCATTGTTAATGTCATTGTCAAAATCACTGTCCAGTTCCTCAACATTTCCATCCTCAACATCTCCATCAAAATCTGAATCGAGAGGAGCTTTGTTCTCGACGTCGAAGTCAACATCGTCAGCCTCCATATCAACTAGCCATTGAATTAGAATCAGGATCAGTGCATACTAGCAGAACATGATTACCTTGAGCTAGATTGATGATCGATTTCTCAGCTTCTGGACGATCTTTGCGAGAAAATTGTTCAACTTGAGCTCTTTGGCTTTCGCGCTGGTCGTTTCTTTGCTGGAGCGCCCTTCGCCCAAATCGCTCCTCTAGACGTCTACAAACACCAGTGATCTCATTTTGACCAGTGAGGAAAATCAAAATTCCTCCAGGAGGTAGGCGAGCGTGAATTTTAGAGGCTTTCTTGATTGCTTCAGCTATATAATTGGAAGACGTGCGCCGACTGAAGTGAACTGCAACAGGATGTTGACGTGCAGTGACATTGATGACCGGGGGGGCGACGGGGAATAAATTCTTATTTTCTGCAAAGTCACTTACACGAAGTGTTGCAGACATGATGATCAAACGAAGCGGCTAGGCAACCAGGGATGAATCGAGGATGAAAAATTATAGGAGTCTAGCGAACCTTTGCCCCTTCCTTGCCCTCTTTCCACAGTTCCTCGCGCAGCTTGATAATTCGACTCAGGACACCAATAAGAATGTCGGTGTTGATACTTCGTTCATGTACTTCATCAATTATTATAACGGAGTACTTGCTCAAGAGGAAGTCGGACGCTAATTCCCGCAGAAGTACACCATCGGTCATGAATTTGATCGATGTTGAAGGCGAGACTGTGGCATCATAACGTATTTGATACGACACTTGAGAAGTGGTCAAGGACAGTTCGTGCGCAACTCGGTTGGCCATTGAAATCGCTGCCACCCTGCGAGGTTGTGTGATCCCAATCATGCCAGGATTTTCTGTGGTCATTTAGCACATGCTGGGTGAACGTTACACTCATCTACTAACCGCTATCAGGGTTTCCGAAGCCAGCTTCATACAGGAACTGAGGCACTTGTGTGGTTTTCCCACTACCTGTTTCACCGCAAATTATAACCACAGGGTTGAACATAATCGCTTCCATGATAGGCTGCTCTTCGCTCACAATCGGGAGCAGGAGACGAGCCTCCTCGACATCTTGTGGGCGGTCGATGACGATTGTTTTCACGAAGGATCTTTTCCCGTTTTTCAGGACCTCCAAAGCAAAAGCTGTTGAAGGAAGGGTGAAGTCTCCACCTGTTGGTCCACGCATTGTTTCGTCAAGCTTACGCCGTTTGTACGGTCGATCGGAGGGTGCGTTGATCAGGGGTAAAGGTTCGTTTTTGTGCGCAGGATCTGCGATATAATCTTTAGCAAGAGACAACTGTTTGGTTGCCCATTCTTTGAACCCTGGCTTTTGAGACTTGGGAGGATGTCCTTGATCACCTTCGCTGCCGCCGTCATTAGAAAATTCTTGACTGGTAGCTTTCTCTTTATTTCCTTTCACGAAGGTGTCTTGGTCATCCTCTTCCTCGGCCCCTGAAACAGAATCATATGCTGAATCTGAACTGTCGAAAGATGAATCAGTGTCATTGCGAGGTGGCGGATGGAGGTGTGAGGTTTTCCATTTCCCTACTCCAGGTTTGGTCTATAACTAGAGTAAGAATCTCGGCTATTCAGTTGTCGCTGAAAAACTACCTTTTTTGATTTGCCCCTGATAATAGGAGCGGCAGCAGTACCGTCCCTGTTCTTCCGCAGAGCACTTCCAACTACCACTGGCACATTTGCCACAGATACCGGCTGCACATCCCTCAAATCCATCTGCCTATCTTCTGTAGAGGGTATTGACATCTGAGGTTCGGGAATAGACTGCTCATCCGACCTATTCACCTCATCATCTTCATCCTCATCCTCATCTTCTGAGCTGTCAGCAACATCCATTGGATCCATGATGTCAGCACGACGTTTCCGCTTCCCGACACGACCTTGCATCGCATGTCTGACTTGTATATTTTCCTCTTTTTCTAACCGTTCACTGTGGGTTAATACCTTCCCAGTGCCCAAGGTGGAGGAAGACTGGAGCAAAGTAGAAGCAACCCCGTTCTGAGATTTTCTGTTATCTGTTAACTTATTCTTGTTACACTCAGAGAAATGACGTACGCCAATTTTTCAAGAATAAGAGCCCGCTCTTCTTTTTTCAGTTTTTTATCCTAATTTGTGATGAGTGAAAACTCTCGAGCAAAGGAAACAGATGTAGCTGACAATGTATTTCTCTAGGCGCTTTTTCTTCTTTCTACTCCAATTATCTGATTGAGCGCGAAGCTGAACGAAGAATTTTTCTTAACTTCCGTAATCAACTCCTTAATACAAGACTAACGAACCTCCCTCATTCGCTCACGTTTGGCTGATTCTCCCTCTTTTTCATTTTTTGGAATGATGACTTCAGCGTTTGGATTAACATCTTCTGATGGCTTCTCAGATTTGCGCCTCTTCATCTTGCCCTTTTTCCTTGTTCCTGCTGTTGATCGTCTGGCCTTGGCATTGAAGTCTTGACGTGCAGGTGGCATTATGATCTCTTCGCTGGATTTACGAGCCGTTGAAGTCCAGGATGTGGTCTAGTTTTTCCCACGGTTTCTTGGGGTTAAGTTCCGTACGGAGAGCCCCGAGCTCTTGCATTCGCTTCCCTTCAACAAGTCGACCTCGCCTCGTCGCACCACCAACCGATGAATTTCCGTGGCGCGCCGGGATGGAGGCTGGACCTGTCTGATCGCATGGGAGACCTGGATGCTGAGGCTTCCCTTGTTTTCCTTTTCTTTCTATCAACCGCCACCCGCCAATTGTGGCAATGTCATGCCCAAACGTAAACCTCATCCATCTACCAGACACATACACACATACTTCTGGGTATTTGTACGTAACTCTATCCCGTTGATCCTTGGCCTAATGGCCAGGACCACGTCTTAGCACCTGTTTCCTTGTTGCGGTATATAAATGCAGATTACAAGTACAGACATACATATTACTAGATACTAATTCTACTCATCTGAAATCATTTCCCTCGTTCTTTTGACAGGTGTTTAGGCATAGAGTGTAGACGAGACGACGAAGCAGAAGCGTCAGTCGGTGAATGGTATCCCAGAACAGATTTTCGAGCACGACCAGGCTTTACCTTGGTTCTTCCCTTGTCTTCGATATCTTCATCTCCGTCATGTTCTAATCTAAAGGGAGAGACAGATCTCTCGATAGCCTTCTGCTTTCCTTTCGCTTTACTGCTACTCTTTTGTGGGCAGACGGATTGATTCCTTCGTCCTCGATGTTGTTTGTTCTTTTGATCAAGAGACGCCGACATGATAAATTCAGAATCATTTTTAGAGTTGTTTTCGTCTTTGTCATCAACAAAGAAAGAAACGTGTCTACGCCTCGAATGACTCCTGGAAGTAGGAGAGTTTCTTCTTTCTCGTGGCCTAATTGGAGATGAGGGTAGTTCAGGCGAACTTGGAGGTAGAGTTGCTTTTGAGAACGATGGGTCAAAGCTGAACGGATAGGGATGTGGGTGGTCCGGTGTTAATTGCACGAAGCTCGACCCAGCAGATGGATGTTTATGACGTATAGGGGTATACGGACAAGCGGGTGCAGCCATTGGTCCAGTAAGTAACGCCACAAGTTGTTGCATTGCCGAGTTAATGATTTGCTGAGCCCTTGGATCAGCAACAGCAGGATACGGCCCAAGATGATAAGAAAGTGTTGAGTAGTCATTTTGTGTTGCAGTCGAGACAGAAGCATGGCGCCAAGTAGAATGGTGTCGTTGGTAATTCATGTCTTCGTCGGAACTAGAAACATCGACATTTTCAGCTGAAATGGCCGACTTTGATTTTGATCGAAATCGTTGTGGATCCCGACTGCGATCACTATCTGCTCGTTCTGGGAAATATTGAGAAACGAGATCAGCTATAGACCTCTTAGTTTCACCTGCGGTTGTTTTTGACCTGATCACTTCTTTTGAAGATTTCTCGCAGACTGACAAAAGCCGGCTATTGTCATGGGTAGATGACCTCCTCCGTTTCCGATTGATAACCTGAGCCTTGTGGACTACACATGGCAGCAACCGAGGCGGAGCTTCAACGGGCGTAAGCTTCTTTGGTGATTTCTTTGGGGTCACATTTCCCAAAAGTGTACCCGAACTTATGGACGGATTGCTTGGTCTTCGTGAAGGACTGAGGTTAGATTTAGGTCCAGAACTGTCGCCTTTATCCTGACTCAGCTTCATATGAGGGGGTAATGTGGTGATTAAGACTTCCGGTATCAAGCGTCGTTTGCTGCTACGAGGACGTTGTATCGGAGATACAATAGTAGGAAGGAGTGATGTGGGTAGAGGTGAAGTTGGAGATGCCGCGCGACTTGACTTTGGTTCAGAATTCTCTTCCTCATCGTCGGTAAGTTCAAGAACATCAGGTGGAGTTTTCGCTCGCCGACTTGATATCGGAGACCTGAGCTTGGAGTGATATGTGTGAGACCATTGTGGAGAGACAGAATAATTCCTGTCTCGTTTAGTGTGTGAACGATTACCGGGTCGAGTAGGAGTTGAGAGTGAATGAGGTAAAGGCACTTCAATGCAGCCGGTAGTGAGCTGGTCTGCAGAAGAATATGAACGAGGGGGAGTGTACAGCTGTAAAACTTGGGTTGGTTGTTTGTCAGATAGCGACTTTTCAACAAACGGTTCCACTACTTCTACTTCTGAGTCTGAATCGGAATGTTCATCCGCAGATCGAGACTCTGGGACCTCATCTCGTGCAATACCGACTTCACTGGCTTCTGTTGGTGCCCAATAATTGAGTTCGTCGTCAGACTCAGAATTCCCTGGACACACAGTTGAACTGGTACCAGCCAAATTCTGAGCAATACCAGTTTCGTCCTCTTCGCCCTCAGATTCCTCGTATTCTTCAACATCGTCCTCATGCATACCGTGAGTCTCAGGAGGGTAGTGGGAACCCGGCCTTTTCTCGACTACGCCACAAATATCCTCCTCCTCTAAGTCACTCCCATATTTCTCTTTCCTTCGTTCCTCTGCCTCAAGAAACTCTTTCAAGTCATAGTCATATTCAAAATCCACGTTGGAAGATTTTTGCGGTGGTCGTTGTAATCCTCTTGCGAGGAACACATCCTCCAGGTAATCATGTTCCTCGGTAAATGCATCGAGCTCGTCAGCTCCATCCTCATCTCCCGATTCGCCTGTCGTAGTTTCTTCCTGGTATTCTGGAGCGAGGACTTCCCCAAACCCAAATCGACGAGTTGCCCTCCAAAATCCATTATCTTTGACAATTTCTCCTGTTCGAATATCCACGATGTCATCTTCGTCCAAGGGACGAGAGTAACGCTCCGCAAGCTGAGACCAAGTGTCAAGAAGACGTGCCCGCGACGCCTCGCGTTCCATCTGTATATCTACATCAGAGTCTGATGCGCCGACCGAACGGTGTAGACTAGAGGAACGTGAAACTGAAGATGGGTACTGGCGTTTGGAGGGGGAGGCAACATTGATCCTGGAGGGAGGTACACGAGGTGGAGGAGAGGCTGAAGGAGTAATGAGAGGCGGACGAGAGACATCCTTTGGAATTTTGAAGACCATCTCACAGCACGGACACACAAAGCGCCTAGGCTATTGATGTTCAAAATAGACGTAGTCACGTGAATGTTTGTTTTTTCATTATTGTTGCGATCAGCAACATTCATCTGGGTTTTTTTTTTCGACGCGATGAGGCTTATCGTAAGCTGGACTAAAGAACGAATACTAGAATCTCCAAGTTCATTGATTTGTTTCTCAATGCGATGTATAAAGCTATGACTGAGTACGGTCCACTTTTCCGAAAATGATGATCCTCAAGAATGATGCCATCTAGATACAACCCATACCAAGGCATGACTTTTGTTCTAATTCATGCAATGAATCTGCACCGCCGAACAATTTCTCTCTCTCTCTCTCTCTCTCTCTCTCGTTGCCAAAAAAAGAGTTCATCCCACTCGTACCTCCATCGCAAAGACGGGCGTGAATATGGATGCCAGAGGTTCAAACTATCACGAAATTAACACAACTGAAACATATCACGATGTTTCCTTCTGTTTGGACTTATTGCCACTCAGGATCTGTTCCTCATCCGGTGAGAGTGTCAGAAACGCAGCCTTCTGTTTCAGTGCCCATCGCCTCGCCTAACAAATGAGTGGCAAGAAATATAAACATTCAAGAAGAATCAAGTTGCGATTCGAAAAATATACACGCACGGGTTGAAACACATGATCTCTGTCTCCAAAGTCATAGAAAAATATAGAATAAAAGACAATACCTAGGCATATATGTACACCGACACCACATTCCTACTGCAGAAGGACAGACAAACGCACCAGGTATCATGATCAAAGTCATGAAACGAGAGCCAACATACATCCAAGGAGGCCGAAAATCAATTGCCTCATCTTGTGGACATTCTTGTTTGGTGTTCGTGCCTTTGAAGCGCGTGCCAGTGCCTGTTTTCTGTCTGCTGTGTCGTTGTAAGAGCCTCCAAGTATTTCGTGAAAGCATATAGAAAGGAGGTGCACAAAACATAGACAAACAGATTTCGTGTATGTTTTTTTTCTCATCCCTAGCCCAGACTTGTGTACCGGCGTGTACCTCAGACTCAAACTGCTCCATTGAGATATATTAAAATGAGAACTACCTTGCTTTGGTCGTCCGTACAATCTCTTCTCGGGCAGGAGATTCGACCAACAGTCAGCAGTCCTATAATTATCCAACGTCACCGTGGGCACCAGGCTTCCCAGCGAATGATCTGATTTTTCATTACCACAGACAAGAGATAGACAAGAGATATGCCAGATTTCAACGTTGAAACCATTCCACACAACTTGTTTGCAGTACCAGATCTGACTTCCGAACGAGTTCCTTGTCCACCTCCTTCGAATGTCTTCTTACAGCCTTACTGGTCTCCCCATATTGCTCATGACTTGATAACCACTGCTCAAGCTCTTGTCGATCCTCGTGGGAAGGGTATCTATGCCACGGATGAATCCCCTGATGTTATCCAGGCAGCTTTTGATGGTGTTCAAGTGAACGATCACGAGGAAAGAGTGTGGACCGAAGCTGAGAATAAGGAGAGAAGAAAAAAGTGGAGAGAATGTGCATATAATGCTATTCCTGGCGGTAAGTGCCCGATAACATGAAGGCATGCTCATATGAATTCATGATATGTCTTAGAATATATTTCCGGTGTCATTCTTTACCAAGAGACTTTGATCGACTTCGGGCTCGCTCCTATTCTCATAGCCAAAAGCGTGATTCCCGGCGTCCGAGCTAACGGTGAACTTATGCCAGTTCCTAACTCACCTTCAGAATTTACTGTCGAAGGTTTGGACGGTTTGCTGGGTCGCCTCCAAGCTGCCCGTGCTGCTGGTGCTCGATTTTCCAAGTGGCGTGTGCCCATTGCTTGTACATCTAAGGAACGAGGGCTACCTACTCAATCTTCTCTCGAGCTGCTAGCTGACACTCTAGGACAATATGCAGCGATCAGCCAAGAGGCAGGATTGGTTCCGATTGTGGAGCCTGATGTTGAGTTTTCCGAGGATGCGGATTTGGCGAGAAGCGTTGAGGTTCACGAACAGGCGATTCAGTTGATCTATGGTCGTTTAAAGGCATACAACGTACTCTTGGAAGGTCAGCGCAGTTGTTGAAGCCAGAATGTATCTTGACTTGTCTTCTACAGGATCTATTATCAAACCTTCATTCCCCTTACCTGGTCTAAAGTACGCTGATAGAGACAAATACAAGCCCGAAGATATTGCTCTTGCTACTGCGACTGTCGTTGCTCGTGCCGTCCCGACATCGGTTCCTGGGGTTGCGTTCCTCTCTGGTAGGTTCAAAATAACATTTCATAAGACGTCCGTGTTAAGCTCATGGCGTCTAGGCGGACTAGCTCCTGCCCTCGCGACGTGCTATCTCACGGCAGTTAATGCCCTTGTAAACAGTTCTCAAGCACTATCGCCTTTTACGCGACTGCCTTGTTTGACCTTCTCGTTCGGTCGGGCATTGCAAGGAGAGGCTCTTAAAGAATGGGTCAAAGGTAATGAGGAAGAGGCTAAGGCGTTGCTGCAGAAATGGTCGAAAGTTTGCTGGCAGTCGGCTCGCGGTCTGACGCTGAGTTAAACACAACAGCGATGTCATTGTCAAGCAACCTGGAGAATAGATTCGTAGTATTTTCAGTCACTGATTGATGATGTCATGGTGATAGCCTTTCAATCCTCCACTGTGAAGAGCCTTGAACTCGAAGATATCTTACTCGGTCATGCAGACGCGAAGGCTTTCCCGACCAGAACTCAACTTCCCTGTGGTCAAGTGTGTGAAAAAAAAGGCAAATTGAAAGGTAAATGACTCACTCTGGGATCACTCTCCACCCTCCCCAAAAATCGGGAGTAGGCACATTGCCTTCGTTGTCGCCTTCTCTGATTCCAAACTTGCTCTGCACCTTTTCCATGCGATGCTGAAGAGTATGCTCGTCGATCACGGTGCTCTGTTTGCTTGCCCATGCACCCAATTTACTTCCCAGAGGACGGCTTTGGAAGTATTCGTTGCCCTCTTCCGGTGAGAGCTTTTCCACTGAGCCCACTATGCGAATGGACCTGTGAATTTCTCGCCAATAGAAGACAAGGGCAGCGTGGGGATTAGCCAAGAGCTCGGTAGATTTTCGAGAGGTATAGTTGGTGTAGAAGACGAAACCACGTGTGTCTGCCTGTTTGAAGAGGACAATACGTGCAGACGGAATCCCGTCCAGAGTAGCGGTGGATAGGGACATGGCCTCTGGTTCCTGGACGCCGTGGTCGACAGCGTACTTGAACCATGTGCGGAACTGGTCGATGGGAGATGGATGGGCCGTTGAGGGGGAGATATGGTCTGGTGTGTTGTACTGGTTGTGAGGGAGGACCTTTATTTTTTCTGGAGACGATGCGATAACAGCGTCCATGCTGAGATATCTCAAGATTCGGCCCGCCATCCAGGTGCTGTTCCTGGGCCAACTAATGGATCACACCTCCGGCCGGAGCTCCGGGATATTACTCTCCGGATCAAATTTCTCAATTGTTTGGGTCCTTTGTGGCCACTTCCAACTTGCTCCCATATGTCCCAGCAATGCTTCACTCTATCTACGACCTGACCACCCTATGCCGCAGAACCCTCGGAGATGTTCCCCCAAAGCTGGTGGTACGTCGCTCTTCTCGCTCTCCGTCTTACACATAGCACATATCTCACTCCAACAGGGCGCCTCTACCACCGTCGTCGGCTCCAAAATGTATCTCTTTGTAAGTAGCTCTTTGTACCGCGACAATGTTTTGTCTCACATATTTCCAGGGAGGACGTCTCGTCACACAACGCCGAATGACATCCGACTTATATATGTTCAACTTGGAAACTTTCGAATGGGAGTACATTCCAACTTTTCCAGAAGATGACATCCCCCGGCCTCGCTATTTTCATAGCACAGATAGCTGTAAGCGCGGCCAGATATTGTGCCAACTGGCTACTAAATTCCGTCACAGGGAACAACCACCTCGTCCTCTTTGGCGGCATGAGCAATCAACCCGACTCCCTAAATCCCGACGACCTGTGCGTCCTAAACGATGTCCGCTTATTCGATCTTGAATCCCGACACTGGCTGCCTGAAGAGCCTCTCAAACTCTTGCCTGACGATCCCAATGTACCCGGAGCTCGATATGCACACCTGTCATCCATCACCGCCAATCGTCTCTTTGTCATTGGGGGCCAGGATTTCTTCAACAC
>Ga0153980_1000751_pt1 | contig 14222 bp, 13 predicted proteins | sample TSGA064MetaG_FD_104722 | JGI IMG/M metagenome (GOLD analysis project Ga0153980, IMG submission 104722) | Attine ant fungus gardens microbial communities from Georgia, USA - TSGA064 MetaG | ecosystem: Host-associated > Fungi > Mycelium > Unclassified | place: USA: Georgia, Magnolia Springs State... | reverse complement strand
TTTAGTCTTTTAAATGCTACTTCCTTCTCTTCTCTCTACCTCCACTTTTTCTCCTTTCTAACTAGTAGGTATAAAGGAGCTGCAATTCTAGCAAAGTCCTTAATGAATTGTCTATAGTAGTTTGCAAGTTCTAGGAACTTTTGCACTTTCTTTATATTTCTTGGTACTGGCCAGCTTAGGACTCCATCTACCTTTTTTTTCTGCATTTCTACCCTTTGAGGTCCTATTACCATACCTAGGAATTCTACCTCCTTTACCTTCCACCAACACTTTTCTGGTTTAACAAATAGGTTGTTTTTCTCCAGTCTCTTCAATATCTCTTTTACTAACTTATTATACTCTTTCTTAGTGTTTGTGGCAACTATTATATTATCAATAAAGGTTATCATGTTTCCTTGATTGATCATGTCTCAGAACAGGTCATTTATCATGGTTTGAAAGGTAGCTAGAGAGTTTGTCAGATCAAAATACATAACTGTTAGTTCATATGCTCCAATGTATATCATGAATGCTGTCTTCCACTCATTGCCTTCCTTGATCCTCATATTGTTGTATCCCCATCTAAGATCAAGTTTTGTAAATACCTTTTTCTTTCCTACTCTATCTAGGATATCTGCAATTAGGGATAAAGAGTATCCATTTTTTACCATTCATTGATTTACATAATGATAATCTTGTACTATTCTCCTTTTTTCATCCTTCTTTACTACAAAATAGACTGGTGAGATCTATGGCAATTTTGACAGCTGAATATACCCTTTTTATAGTTGATTCTCCATAAATGCTTACATTTCCTCTCTTTTTTCTCTTGACAGCAAATATACTTTCCTCTTCCTAGGTACAAACCCTTCTTTCAATTCTATTGTATGATCCCAAGGCTTTCTGGTAGACATTCTTTCCAATTCCTTCTTTCCAAATACTTTTTTCCACACCTAGAATCTCCTAGGTACTAATTCTTTTATTGTTTTTCCTTTCTCTGTCTTTCTCATCTGCCTCCTCTTCTGTGTTTCTTACTTCCTCTTTCTATATATTGGTAGACACTGTGTCATTTTGACCTCTCTCTTTTCCCAGTCTATTTCTGGGTTATGAGCCACTAGCCAAAATATACCCAGTATTACTTCTGTCTTCTCTAGGTTACACATATCTATTCATACTTTCTCAATATGTCTTTTAAAGAACATGTTACACTCCACCTGGTGAGTGATTGCTCCCCCAACATTTACTGTTCTATCTATATTCCTTACTAACAAGCAAGTTTTTAACTTCTTTAGTTTAAATCTCTTCTTTTTTGCAAACTTAGTATCTATAAACAGACCTGTCATTCTACTATCTAACAGTGCCTTCACTGCTACTCCTTTGTAGCTCTTCAGCTTTTCTAATCCTACTTTCATCTACACTTCTCTTAGTAGTCATAGTATATACCACACATCTTTTAGTGTTGCTGTGACAATTTAATTTATTTTCTAGTTTTTCTGGGCACAATATACTGTACAAATTATTGAAGACCAGCTGGGAACTCACTGTCCTCCATTTTTTTTTGCTGACTCTTGCAATATTTTTACTATCCTTCTCTTTCTTTTTTTTCTCTACTAACAATTTTTGGCCATATAGCTCCTCTTTCCACAAACAAAGTATGTCCTATTTCCCTTTTTTCCTCTATCAACATCTATTGTGTTAGGGTCCCTTGCTGGCCCTGGCTATCCTCCTCCATTCTGATGTCCTCCTCTATATTGACCTTCTGTTCTCCATACAATCTAGCCTCCCCTTTTTTTATATGACCCTCTACCAAATTCTCCTCTTTGCTATACATTTTCTAATAGACACACTGCATTCCTTCCCAACATCCTCTCTTCTGCCTGTAGTGACTTAGCCTGGGATAACTTAACCACACTTTAAGTCTAAGTTGACAAGGAGAACTTGATAAAGTTCCCATTAAATTCTGTATACTATTTATACAACTACTACATGGTCTGTACACTACTCTCCCACACTCATCATGTAACTCCATCATGTGATGTGATACTGTAACATTCTAACATATGACTGTGATATATAACATTTGTTATATGATACCTTTTCCTACACTTCTTTCTTGTATAGTAAGTTTAAATAAGAAAAGAAAAAGAAAAGAAATATAAATAATAACTTAGCTGTTTTGCCAAGTCATAACACTACCTTACTCTGCCTTTAGTTTCTATCCAACCTTATTGCTCTCTCCTGCCACTCCTCTATTATACAAAGAAGGCTCTCTACCTCTGCTAACTTTCTCCTGATTCTTCCACTTAACCCTCTTTTGAACTCCTCTATAAGAGATTGACCCTTATATCTACTTTCTCTTGTGATCTTTTTAAACTCTTGGACATACTCATTACATATCCTTCTCTTCTATTGTTATCAATAGACAGTGAATGCTCTTAGTGATCACCCTAGGTAGATGTTCAAGAAGAACTCGATGGAGTTCTTCCTTGGATTGGACTACTACTTATACTATTTTACAGTGGCTGTACTATTACTAGTCTACAATCACATGTTCTTCTAGAATGTTCTATGGTCACTTGACCTTGTCATGTGATTTGGTTACCTAAGTTCCCACTCTATTTATACCTTGATCTTATTGTATGACTTGAGATTTTGGATTAAGTGTTTAAATGCATGGGAGACCATTTCCTTCTTGGGGCTTTCATAACAAGCTTGTTCCAAATACATATGCATGGAGTTAGTGGTAGATGGATGTTGGAATTGAGGTTAGTAGTCCTAAGAATCTCTGTCTTTAGTAGATGACTGCTTATCACAATACTCTTGCTAGTATGGGACTTGGCATCAGTATACAAGCTACTTTTAATACCACTTGTATTAGCTGTACAAGATAAGTAGTTTAAAAAGTAATTTCTCTTTGTCTACTAATTACGTCTATAAATACTATTAGAATATCTTAGAACACTTCTCCAGCTTGAGCAGCTTTTGTTTAGAGTCTGGCTTCAGGATAAAAGAGATTAATAGTGCAGTATATATTTAAACATATACTATTGACAAGATGATTATATACAATATAAATAGAGGGTATTATACCAAGCATTTAAGTATGGCAGAGATATTGGGGCCCTAGTAACCCCTTTATACCCTCAATGGTCTATATACCATTTATGAAAAAGCTTAGATATACAACACATTGAAAGCTCAACTGGAGATCTAAGTGCCATATATAGCAGTAGAGCATATTCTAATTGCAATCAACCCTGATATAATCTGTTACTACCTATGTATATTTACATGTGCCAACTGGTAGTAAGTTATATGAAAAGTATTGTTGAATTGAGCTGGGCTGAGTTATTAAACTGTAGAACCTTATACTTTATTTGTCTGACAGCTTATAACCATGTACTGTCACTGTAGGCTATAGGGTTATTAGGGCATTGGTTTTTGTATTAATTCCTGTTGCTTACTACTGGCTATGTTTGGCTCATCAACAGCCTTTATGTATAGCCTAATAATAGACTTGCATAATAGGAGCTTATACAAAGTATTCTTCCTCTTACAAAGATCAATAAATTGGGTAGAGTAATAGTTAAGAGCACTATATACAATCCAAACAAAAAAGCAAAATAGATGTTTCTAGAAGAGAAAGTACATATGGAGGGGTGATATTATTGGAACAAAGTTAAAGAAGACAATCTATGTATTCTATACTATCTATATAAATACTTTTTCTTGTGTAAAATAAAGCTTGAGAAACATAGAGTTCTCTACATACAAGCAAATCATTTGCTAGAGCTGTCATTTCCTGCCTTTCAGTATTTGTTTGGTGGTTTATCACAAGCTGAAGTGATTGCCAAGTTCACACAATCAGAAATGATTCTTTTAGTAGCTAATATACAAATGAGAATCATAAACAAACAACTAATGCCCATTTATGTAAATAAAATAGAGGACAACAAGGTCCTTTTTCATCTCAGTGTACTGGAGCATTTACTTATGAGCATTAATCACAATACTAGCTCAGACTTGAAAGACAATGACCTACTCCCTCCTAAGCAGAACACATGCAACATTAATATGTTGACTAATCTGTTCTGTTAGATAGCCATCAATATCAAATGCAAAATCCTAAATCTAAAGGGTACAATGACCCTTTCATATTTTTGACTCAATCAGGATAACAGAAACTTACCAAATGAAGTATATTTTTAGATACTGTAGCTAAACATAGTTTTCACTGCAGTATGGTATACATGGGCAGAATATAAGTGGTGGCAGCTAGTGTTTAACTGGCTTTTTCTGCTATTGAATACAAAGGTATCAACCTGAGTGCAGAACTACAGCTCATGTCAGTACTACAAGATGTGGCATCATGTACTGGAGATAAGCCAAGAGAACTCAAGAGTCATTAAGGTTATCTGTGAAGCATTTTGGAAAAGAGTATGCATATAGTCATGAATATCAATGACATAAGCAGACAAAATATAAACAATATTCACCTAGAACATACAAAAGTGGGAATTTTGATAGCTTCTGACAAACAATAAGTAAGGTTTAGTACTGTTCATTTTGATCTATATTTATAATATGTCTATATTTATCAGAGCTACCTAGTTCTTGTAATGTAATATCCTTTGTCTTCATTCTTGATTGTATAAGTATTTATATTTATTCAATATTTTTATAAGATTACCAAGCTCAGATATAGAATGAATATATTATTTGTGCAAATTGATGACTAAAGTAAAATGGACTGGAAGACTAGATTATAGACTAGTATACAGTCTATCATAAGCAGCAATCCAATGATGATAAGATAAGAAAAGTGGCTACCTTACAAGGTATGAATCTAGATGGACTGGTTGTATTTATTTCATTAATATAGCAGTCAGCAGTTTTGTATACAACTATAGTGCCCTACTTGAGCCTAATGCTAGGTGATTGAAAAAAAAAATGAAATAAGCTAGTATGCTTTTTATTATTATGAAATCTGTTCTTTAGGGTATCACTATTTGCTAGAAGGTGTTAACAATATTTTCTGTTTGAGAAAGACAAGATGTCATATACTAATATGAATAATTAGAACTACATCTGTAAACAACTGACTGGACTTGCTTGAGTAAATGAAATAGGTGCTTACTACTAAGACATCTTAGTCTATGACTTACAATTAACCAGAAATAGCTATACCAAAAATACAGGAATACTATATTGTTTTGTTCCATGCTCCAATTTGCCATTCATTATGATTTCTTAGCAATACAAGAGTTTAAAATATAGAGCTCTGTAGCTTTTCTAGTCAGTTTTAACAGATGTATCAGCTTTAGGCACAATATTAATGCATAGGCTATATGCTCTCAGGCTTAAAATATTATTTCTAAGTTATTTGTAAATATATCAGTATGGGAAAAGTACCATTATGTATTTGTACAGGGCACCAAATGACCTAAAACTATTCTAGGTTTGATAATAAAGTGGTAAGCACAGTTGTCATGAATTCATTACTTATATGTTTTTTGTTAGGCAATTTGAATGCCAGAAGGCCTAACAGTATTCCTCAAGACTTATTCTAGTAGCACCAGGCAAGCACTACAGTATTGGGAGCCAGGTATTGCATTGTTAACATATATAGTGCTCTCTCAATGGTTGTATTATACAGTATCTTGAACATATATTGAAGAACTGTGAGGGTACACTGACTAAGGTACATTATTTGATGTAATTAATTTCCTACTACTTAGATATAATTAAATACATATGAAATGTATTTAAGAAGAATGTCTACTATCCTAATAAATTAGGTTTTTTATTTTGTAGACACTCTAGAATACTTAAGTGACTAGCCTGTACCTAAGATAAACCCAGAGCTACCTACTACATCTGTAGATAAACTGCTCAACACAGTATTCAAGTATTTCTTTGCTTTTTTTTGCCTCTAGTTCTATCCAATAGTCTATACTTTTTATCTCAATCAAGTTAGCATCCTTATAGTACTATCTTAACACTGATATTATTTCTTTTTTGTATCCCAACAGCTGATCCTTTGTCTCTATACCAGTCATTTACTTAAGCTTAAACCAAGTCTGATACTGGTGAGATAAGATTACTCTAGATCTATTAAAAAGACTGATTTGATATAATATCTACTTGATAGATGAATATATAATAGTGTTATGAATAATTTCTTGATTACAAGAAATTACCCTTGGTAATATTATTGATCTTTTTTTGGTTGATCCATCAATGATTATTATGCTTGATCTATTTTTATATCTATATAGCTTGCTTTACTCCTAAATAGTCTTTCTCATTGTTTTTCCTTTCTATTACTAAGGCCTATATGCCTTTTTAGGCTCTATGCTTTTTTAATTTGGTTCTCTAGCAAGTTCCAGACTCTCAGCTAAAGTTTTGACCATTTACATTAGTGTTTCTTTTTCCTACTCATTCAAATACTAGTTATATAATCTGTTTTTTTTTTCTCTATCTTCCTTTATGTTTTAATCTAAGGTAGATTAACTTTAGCATCAATACAAAAGCCTAAGCCTTCTTTTTCAAACCTCTAGTCATGATACTAATATAGTGGAGACCCTGGCCAATCTGCTCATATTAATTGTTTTTGATTCAAATGAGTTTTTGTTCTCTCCCAAATCTAATTTTCTAGTTGCAATTTTACTTACCACTTGTTTTACTATGGTGACTAACCCTTCTCTATATTCATCTCCAACTATGTCACAGCCTGTTCTTTTTCACCTTTTTACTTTCTTTCTTATTGTTGATTTAATGTATTCTTTTGCATTTATTATACCTTTGTTTCTTCCTTTTCCTTTATCTTCTACACCTTCTGCTTCTTCTTCTGCCATAGAGTATAAAGCTGCTCAAGTTTTGTTTTCTAAATGCTTCACTTGAGGTATCTCAGGTTCTTCTTCTTGTGTGTTTATTCTTTAATCTTTTACTTCTGTTCTGTTTATAAACTATTTCTTTTGTAATATTCCCCATTGAGGTTCTTAAGACTATTGAAGTTCTGGATCATGTTGAGATTTTCTGCAATGCTTTCATAGACATATTCTCTATCTTAGTCCTCTTCTAGTCCTTTTTTTTTAATTTATTTTTCTTTACTGGTTGAAATTGCAGTTTAACCATCACTATTCTTTCTTTCAAAGCTTAGGCCAAGAAAATTAAAGCTTTTAAAATCTCTCCTTGTTCTGTCTCTATTACTCTAGCCTCTGGTAGAAAGTATAGTTTTTTCTTTTTCTATAGTTTTAATACTTTTTCTTTCTAGATAGTCCTTTTGCTCCACTTTATGAGCTAGCTACTAGCTATCTTTATCTAGACTTAATTTCTCATTTGTTCAACCCTCCTGTTAAGGCCAACTTTATAGATCTTGATTTTTTTCTATTTTTCTCTGATCTTTTTGACTTTACAGGACCCTATAGGTACAACTAAGTATCTTTTCTATATAAGTGCTAACCACCCCTGCTATCTCCAATCCATAACTTCTTTTTTCTCAGCTGCTGCCACTAATGCTCTTTGCCAACATTTCCTTTTTAGATCTTGTCTATGCATCAACTGTGAGTTGTCTCATATTGTATAGTACTCTTATTGCTACTCTACCTCTTTCTAGTAGAGCATTACCAATTAACTTTATGCTTTTTTCTTAACTAGTACTTAGTATGCATTTTTTTCTCTCTAGCTTTTATTACTATTTGGTGTAGTATTTTTCAGATATTTTCTTTTACCTTCGTAACATTATATCTGCTTGGAATTGTGTTTTGGCTATCTCCAATTTGTATCAAGCTGCCCTAGCCTTCTATCAGACTTGGATTACCAAACTTGGCAAAGAAATTGTTCTGGCTCAAAGATACTATACCAATGATTCCAACTTCTAGGTCAACAACAGTCTTATCTCTAGTTCTAAAATAGCTAACAAGATCTTCAAGATTACCAATACAGTTTGCCACCTTTCTTCTTATATATTTAATAGAAAAGCTGCTTCTGCACTTTTCTATTCTCATATATATTATATCAAAGCCTTTCATGAAGAAATTTTGTTAGATAAGTTTGATAGTGCCCTTCCTGAAGACTTTTCTTCTACTGATTGCTATGCATGTATCTATTATTTTCAAGAAAAACTGAAAAAAGAAAAGGAATAGAAAAAGTAAAGTTGTTAGAAGAGAAAGAGGTATTAGAACTGATATTATCTGTGGTTTTGTATTTAAAAGAATCCTATCAAAATTCTCATCTACTCTAGTCTATTTTCTTTTTTTTTTAATAATATATTCTTCTCAAACTCCATACAATCTGTAACTTAGTGCAATTAACAGCAACACAAACAAAGAGATCCTGAAAACACAGCAAGAATTATAGGAGAAAGTAGTTGACTGGAGTAAAATTTTTTTTTATCTTGTAGCTAGGGCTAGGTTACTATTGAAAATTGGATTAGTTATCTTGTTCAAACACAAGCACTATATACTAGACAAAAAGAACACTTTTTTTCATCATATCTTTATTAATCAAGTCTTTTAGAATTTTATTCATTATTACTTGGAATCTAGCTGATGAATTTGTCATTCTGAAAAACATTATTGTTGGCTTAAAGAATTCTACATGTATTGTAAATACTCTCTTTCACTCATCCTCTTTTTTAATTCTTATATTATTGAACCTTTACCATAAGTCTATTTTTGTAAATACATTCTTACTCTCTATATTGTCTATTAAATCTGTAATTAATAGAAGTGGGCAATTATTCTTCATTGTCTGATTGTTTAGACTCTAGTAGTCTATTACTATCCTTTTGCTTTTATTTTTTTTGCCTACAAAGAAAACTAGTAATATCTAAGAGAATTTTAAGAGTTTAATATACCTCTTTCTCAACTGGTCATTCACAAAGTTCTGAACTTCTTCTCTCTCATCTTTGAATAAAGGATAAATTCTTCTCTTTTATAGCTTAAACATCTCTTTGAGATCTATGGTATAATCCCAAATCTTTCTCATTAGCAATTTTTCTGACTCTACCTTCCTAAATACTTTTTTCCACTTTAGAAATTTTCTTGGAACCATTTTCTCAAATTTTCTATGGTCTATCTCAATCTCTTTCTTTTTTTCCTAATTCTCTTTGTTATTGATTGCTCATTTTACAATTTTCTTCTTTTCTAGGGTAGCTACCCTTTTTTCTTTCTTTATCTTTTTGTTATCTTTTTCTTTTGTATTTCTTCTGTATAATGGCAGACATCTTGTCATTTTGACTTTCCCTGTTTCCCAATTAATCTCTGGATTATATGTTTGCAACTATAACATCCCCAATATTATACCTGTCTTTCCTAGGTCATATATATCCATTCTCATCCTTAGTTGCTCCTCCACTGTTATACATCCCATCTACATTCTTAACTGTTAGTAGTCTTTCTAATTTCTGCAGCCTAAAACTATGTTTAGCTACTATTTTTTTTATTTATCTACTATTTTTTTATTTATAAACATTTCTGTGGCTTTATTATCTAGGAGTGCTTTCACTGTTATCCCTTCATAGGTGTTTATCTTCTCTACTCTAATATTTAACTATATCTCTCTTAATATTTTAAACATCTTCCTTAAGTTCCTTTGCTCACCTCTCTCTTTTGCTACCCCTTTTGGAACCTCTGTCTACATATTGCTTTGCTGTATTTTTTCCTCTATGGAGTATGTTGCCTCCCTCTAGTTCTACTACTCTCTTTTTTTTTTCTATCCTATATTCTAGATATAAAATCTTTCTCTTTTCTTGTTTTGACACCTTTCTCACAATTGTATTTCTTCTTCTACACTTTACACACTATACCTTTATTATTTCTTCTTTTCTTGCTTTTTCTTTTTTTTAGTTCCATGTTTCTTTATAGTCTATATACATTGCCACTATCTCCCTTATCATCTATCCTCTCTCAAGTAAGAGTATACCTTCTGGAGGTATATTCCACTCTTCATAGTACTCCTATATCTTTTCCCATATGGGACATGCATATTACTTCTTTTTTTTCTTCTCTTTTTTTCAACCTTAATATTTGGGTACTCCCACTTGTAGTGTTCTACTCCTCAACACCTAAAATATTGTACTTCTTTCTCTATTGTCTTCTGTTTTCTCACCTTTACTTTTTTTCTTACTCCACATTGCATTACTCTACTTGCTATCATTTCAAATTTATTCTGGGAAATCAGTTTCCTCTTCATCTTTATCTTCTTATTTCTACAGTTGCAGGCCAGATATCCAGACTCTCCATACTTCCAATACACTCTTCTTTTTCTTTTTTCTATCTTTGTTTTTAGTTTGACAAAGGTATGCCATTGATTGAGTATTCTGCTCATAAGAGAGTTATATTAATCTAGAGACATGGTACTATGTCTTCAGAAAAGTTGGATAAGAAAATGATCTCACTAATGTTATATCTACTGGGGTACAAGATCTTTATTCAGCTAGACATCTATTGCTTTACTTACTACTGCCCTAATACTATGGTTATACTATCACTCCAAGGAGAGGATCTCTAATCTAAATGCTTTTTAAGGATGCAGTATTACTTTTCTATGTATATAGCCTACAATAGAACTTCAGCATAAGGTTTATAAAGTGAAAAGGTACAAGTAATCTACTGGCAATACTATTTAATTAGTAGATCAGATCTTAGACATAATACCTAAGCTTGGTACTGTATTTCTACCAATAGTCTCTAACTGACTATCAAGTTCTCTTAAGCCTAGGATCTGGTTATGTTGTAGTAGTTCTGAGTTGTATCACTTAGGTACTGAAAAAGATAAGAGAGTAAGAAGTAACAAGGCTCTGTGATGAACAGTGTCAATAAAGAAATTGAGTTCTAGTATAAAAACTTAGACTAAGATATTTTAAAACCACTTCTAGTCTAAGTTAACAAAAAGAACTTAATAGAGTTCTTGTTCAATTTTTGTACACTACTTATACACCTACTATATAGTCTGTATACTACTTTCCCACACTTATCATATGACTTTATCATGTGATATTACTCTAATATATGAGATATAATATATTATATAATATTTTTCTATATTCCTTTTTTATATAGTAAGTTTAAATAAGAAAATAAAATAAGATAAAATAAAATAATAACTTAGCTATTTTGCCAAGTTATGACATTAGGATTGTGCTTAGTGAGTGTTGATGGATCTATTCTTATCTAGAATCTAAATTTCTTAATGCACATTTAATCTTTCTTATCTCTCTTTAGTCTAGTTTGTACTGGATCAATAGCCTTTAACTATTTTAGGATATCTGGTATTGTTATGTTAGTACTCATGTGATTGTACATATATTACCTTTGGTAGTATATATAGAAACCTGTATGAGTAGATTTACTCTTACTCAAATATTATTCTAGCTTCTAGAACTCTTACCTAACTTTCTAGTGTGACCTCCAGCCTTGATTCTGTTGTTACCCTTACAGGATATAGTAGAGAACATAACTCTTGGAAAAGGGTCTCTGACATTTTGGCCCTGGATCTTATAGCAAAATTCTATTACAAGCATTCTGCAGCCTTTAAATATATCTGTCAAATAAACTTTGACACAATTTTCAGGTCCAGAACAATTGCTTTGAGACATAGCAATCTTAAAGAAGGGATAAGTATAAAGAGACCCTACCAATACTACCTCTGGAATACTGGACCAACCTCCTAGAGTAATCTTGTACCTGATTAAATATTACTATGTAATATTTAATTGTCTCTAGCTCAACTTGGCAACTTCTGACCCTGGCTGATAGGGCTATAGGATCAGAGATAGGCAGACTATAACAGTATATATTGTAGAGTACACCCCCAGAAACCTTATCCTAACCTTTAAGAATTCTTCTAAAGATAAATTGTAACATAACTTAGGAGTATAATATGACTAAGGATTTTCCTGGAGTTCATTCCACTCTAGTCACCCTTACAATTCTTGCCTTTATGCTGGACATTCAATAGTTTTTTGGTATTGGTACATTGTTGCTACTATCTATTCTCTTTTTCTTTGGACAAACACTATTGCTAATTCATAATAGTATCATTAGGGATTATTGCAAAGGTGAGAAAAGTAGTATTAGATAACTTCTGGCTGTAACTCTACACAATCTCCTTTATTTGTACTAGTAATTTCAAAAAAAGAGTCATGGCTCAAACTGGCTTAGTATAAACAAGCTTGTTATCCTCAAGTCCAGTGAACAGTGCCAGGAGTTTGTCAATAGTAGATGTAGGGTCATAGTTACCAGAGACTTAAAGTTTATCAACAGTAACAGTATTTATTAGTATACAAGAACAGTATCAGATATAGAGGAGCAAAGTAGTAATTAGCTAATATAATAACTCTGAAATAGTGTATATTGTGGAGAAGAAGTACTAGCTAGTATAAAAAAAAATATACTTATACTCTGAAATATATATATCAAGGAGTAGGAGTTCAGAGATAACAAAAGAAAACAATCTTGACTTCAATGTATATGTTGTGCTCTGATCTCCTATTGTAGGTAATCATTAATTTTGGAGATGAGGAGATGTTGTCAGATATTAAACAAGAGTCTGAAGTCCAAGTTTAAGAAATATATATGAGAAGAGGAGGAATATGGACAAAGGGTAAATAGATGTTAATCTACAAACTAGGTGGCTACTATATATCTATCCCATATATATATTCTGGCTAGAATAGGGGAGAGCTAGTCTGAAATGCAATATTTTTCCTAGTCTGAGATACAATACTCCTACTCTGAATTAAGTAAGAGATAAATAATAATAATAAGAAAAAGAAAATAACTAAATAATACTAATCATAACTGAAAATCCAGTATATGACAAACAGATGGGAATTAATAAGGATGATGAGGATTTTGATAAATTGTGTAACTGCTGAGTTTCAAAACTTTTTCTATCTCCTACACTTCTGTGAAAACTGACTAAGCAGTTACTGTAACATTACACTTACAACACACTTTAATTCTACAAAATTCAAATAAATTTATTAAAAATTAAAAAAACTGCAGAAAATTGAAATAAAATAAAGTAAAATTGAAAGAAACAGCACCTGTCCCCAAGCTTTTTTCAGCATACTCTTTCTACTCAAGAATTCAAATAAATTCATTAATAAAAAAAAACTGTAGAAAATTAAAGAATATAGTACACTGTAGACAACACTACTTACTATGCATACTACAGACAATACTACTTACTATTATGCAAACTGTTGGAGGAAGAGAGCATAGCAACTTGATAGACAATATTGTCCACCATTACATAGACTGTTGTAGAAAGAGAATATAGTGAGCTAATAGATAACACTACCCTCTGTTACATAGACCATTAGAGAAAGGGAGCATAGCAACCTGACAAACAATACTATCTGTTGTTATACAAACTGTTGTAGGAAAGAAGCATAGTATACTGACTTCAATATAATATTAACTCTATTTAGAATTAGTAGAGGATTCAAGCTGGACTGGAGGCCTAGATAAAAACCTTGTCTAAGTAAGTAGCAAATATACTAGCAGTACCAAACTGATCCTTTAGCTAGTTAAGTAAGCTCTTAGTAGTTTTCTTTTGGACTTTGGTAGCAAGATTTTTAATATCAGAGAAAATATGGAGTATGAGATTTCCATAGGCTTGGGTATTCTGGTCATCTCAGTTTATCTAAGCCTTGCAGGATTTATCAGTCTCTTTACTATCTTTAAAAATAGAAGATGGTTAGCTATTCAGTGCTATGCAGTAGCCAGTAGCATTGATAATATAGTAAGCTATAATATCCTGGTCAATAAAGTTACAACTATTAAAGGTTTAAAGTAAGCCAAAGGTTTAAGAGAACATTGTCAGAATGAACTGACATATGCGTATATCACAGAAGAATACACAGAGGAATGCAGAGCTCCAACATCTGCATTCTAATGATACAAACCTACCTACAACTCCATCTGTCAATCCAACTGCTCCACTTCAGTTGGACTAAGACCCTAAAGGACCATATATATAAGTTGTACTATCATCCATAAATTCCCTCAGCCGTCTACACTTACTGTGATGTCTAAGGTGAGATATTATAGTGTTATCCATAGAGTTGGGACTCACCATTATCTCATAGATATTGATTGTATAAAAGGTATCAGCCATCCACACTTACTGTGACGTCTGAGATATTGATTGCATAAAAGACATGACCTAGATAAAAATGGGGCATAGTATCAGTAAGGTCTCTAGGTGTAGCCAGGCAAATGCTGGTACTT
>Ga0153980_1000748_pt1 | contig 14238 bp, 12 predicted proteins | sample TSGA064MetaG_FD_104722 | JGI IMG/M metagenome (GOLD analysis project Ga0153980, IMG submission 104722) | Attine ant fungus gardens microbial communities from Georgia, USA - TSGA064 MetaG | ecosystem: Host-associated > Fungi > Mycelium > Unclassified | place: USA: Georgia, Magnolia Springs State... | reverse complement strand
CGATGATTGCTTACGCGGGCATGGTGCGCCTCAAAGGCGGCACCAGCGGTGGACTCAGCGTCAGCGTGCGGCCGCGCTGGCCGCTGGCAGAATTGCCCGCCATCTAAAATAAAAAACCGGCCTTGCGCCGGTTTTTTTATTTCTTCTTATTCCGTTTCCAGATCTTATTTTCCTGGCCGCGCCACAGGCGCTGGATGTTGTCGTGATGCCGCAACAGAATCAGGCAGGAGAGCATGGACACCGGAAAGGTAAACTGCGGCTTGAACCACCAGACATAAAACGGGGCGATCAGCGCGCTAACAATCGCACCCAGTGACGAATAACCGCTCAGCAGCACCGTCAGCAGCCAGGTGCCGGTCATCAAACCCGTTAAATCCCAGCCGATCGGTGCGATGGCACCGAAGGCGGTTGCCACGCCTTTACCGCCGCGAAAACGGAAGAATACCGGATAGATGTGGCCAAGGCAGGCGGCAATTGCCGTTAGGCCAAGATAGAGTGGCGCAACGTGCAGCAGATAAGCTATCCACACCGGAATCATGCCTTTCGCCACGTCGAAAATCAGTACCGCCGCCGCGGCAGCCTTACCACCAATGCGTAAAACATTGGTAGCGCCAGGATTGCCTGAGCCCTGCGTGCGCGGATCGGGTAAACCAGCCAGTTTACAAACCAGTATCGCACTGGAAATCGAACCGCAAAGATACGCGAAAATAATCATACCAAGCGCGATAGCACTCATAGCTTCGTACCGTTCCTTTTGGGTCGTTTTGTTCTCGATAAGCGTGGATAATACGCATAATCCGCCGGAAGTGGTATCCGGCTTAGCCAAAAACAGAGACTGACATCATGGATATCGTATTTATCGAGCAACTCACCGTGTTCACCCACATTGGCGTTTACGACTGGGAGCAAGGCATGCTACTGAAATTGGTGCTCGATGTCGAAATGGCATGGGACAACCGTCAGGCCGCGGCCAGCGATGATGTGAATGATTGTCTGAGCTATGCCGATGTCACCGAAGCGATCCTCAATCACCTGCAAGGCCGGCGTTTTGCCCTCGTCGAAAGGGTGGCGGAAGAAATCGCCGATCTGTTGATGAATCGTTTCAAAACGCCGGGAGTACGCATAAAGGTAGGTAAACCGGGGGCTATCGCCCAGGCTGCGAGCGTTGGCGTGCGTATTGAGCGCGGGACTATTCCGAAATAAATCTTCCGTGATTGCCATCACAATGAAACCAAACCAAATTATGGTGTGTCTCACTTGAGGCCGCTGCGCTGACCAATCGATCGTGCCTGAATTTCTTAAGGTTTCCTTCAGCGTAGCGCAGGCATAATTTCAGGCGGTAGCCCTTTGCGACCGCCTTTTTACTGTTTAAAACGGATAGAGGATAAATTTTGATGGCAGACATTCATCAGCTTTGGGTAGCTGCAATCCTGGGGATTGTAGAAGGCCTCACGGAATTCCTGCCGGTCTCTTCCACGGGCCACATGATTATTGTTGGCCACCTGCTGGGTTTTGAAGGCGAGACCGCCGAAACCTTCGAAGTGGTGATCCAGCTGGGATCGATTCTGGCTGTGGTGGTGATGTTCTGGCGCCGACTGTTTGGTTTAATCGGCATTCACTTTGGTGAGGTCAAACACGAAGGTGTAGGGACCGGAAGGTTAACGCTGATTCATATTCTGCTGGGTATGGTGCCAGCGGTGGTAATTGGTTTGCTGCTGCACGATCAAATCAAAACGTTGTTTAACCCGATTAACGTGATGTACGCGCTGGTTGTCGGCGGTGTGCTGCTGTTGGTGGCCGAGTATTTCAAACCAAAACAACCCAAAGCCGTTGGCGTGGATGACATTACCTATCGCCAGGCATTTATGATTGGCTGCTTCCAGTGTCTGGCGCTGTGGCCGGGCTTCTCTCGCTCGGGAGCGACAATTTCGGGCGGTATGCTGATGGGCGTAAGCCGTTATGCGGCGTCGGAATTCTCGTTCATTCTGGCGGTGCCGATGATGATTGGTGCAACCGGCCTTGATCTCTATAAGAGTCTGGGATTCCTGACGATGCAGGATCTCCCGATGTTTGCGGTAGGTTTCGTGACCGCTTTCATTGTGGCGCTGCTGGCAATCAAAGTGTTCCTGGAGCTGATTAAGCGTATCTCGTTCGTCTCTTTCGCCATCTACCGCTTCATTATCGCGGCCGTGGTTTACGCCATCTTTATGTAAGTTATCCCGCGCGGCCGGTTACGCTGGCCGCGCGTTAATCAATTCCGCCTGCAGTACCGCAATACGTCGACGCGTTAACTCTTCCCGTACTTCAGCCCCTTTAAAACCTGCCGCAACCACTTCTTTAGTGGGCACCGCTTGCGCTAGCGTAAATGCCAGGCGCAAATAATCGCCTTGCGGATAAGCCATGCTTTCCAGGCCGCTTCGGCCGCGCGCATCGGCTTCGCTGGTCAGTGCCATTTTCTCTACGCGATCGGGTTTGCGCCAGGCGTCTATGCGATCAAACAACGCGATGAGCGCATCGGCCGGCTGACGTTCAATGGTGTGTACCACGTCGTGGAATTCTGTAACGACCAACGCCAAATCACGCACGTGATTCGGCACGCGCAGGCGTTGGCACAGCGCTTCAACGATGGGCACTCCCGCCAGGCCGTGACCATGATGGCTAGGCCATTTGTCCGCTGGCGTTAGCGCTTTGCCGACATCGTGAAAGAGCGTGGCGAAACGGACATCAAGCTGATCCGAGAGCGCGGCGGATAACGTCAGCGTCATCAACGCGTGTATGCCGGTATCAATTTCTGGGTGCCATTTGATTGGTGCAGGGATGCCGTAAAGGTTATCAATTTCCGGGAACAAGACGTGCAGCGCGCCACAATCACGCAGTACCTGGAAATAGACCTGCGGATTATGCGTCAGCAACGCTTTTTCCGTCTCTTTCCACACGCGTTCTGCCGTGAGATGAGCCAGTTCACCGCTGGCGGCCATTTCACGCATCAGCGCCAGGGTTTCATCCGCAATCCGGAAATTAAGGTGGGCAAAGCGGGCGGCGAAACGCGCCACGCGCAGCACTCGCAGCGGATCTTCATTAAAAGCGGCAGAAACATGGCGAAGCTGGCGCTGAGCCAGATCGCGCTGGCCGCCGTAAGGATCGATTAGCTCACCACTTTCATCTTGTGCGATGGCATTGATGGTAAGATCGCGGCGCTGCAGATCCTGCTCCAGCGTGACGTCAGGCGCGAATTGCGTCACAAAACCGGTGTAACCATTGCCGCTTTTGCGCTCTGTTCGTGCCAGCGCGTACTCTTCACGGCTGTGCGGATGCAAAAAAACCGGAAAATCCCGGCCTACCTGCTGATACCCTTCCGCCAGCATGGTATCGGGTGTAGCGCCGACTACCACCCAATCTCTATCTTTTACCGGTAATCGCAGCAAGGCATCGCGCACTGCGCCACCGACCAGAAACGTCTTCACTCAACCACTCCAGAAGCAAATCAGAAATTGCGTGCACAACACGCTTGTTGCTTTATTGTTGCATACTTTGGCTAAAAATCGGGCACGACAAAAAGGGCATCTTACGATCCCCTTGAATAAAAGAACAAATCTACATGGCGCGTTAGTTCATCCAGCGATCGTTTTTCTTGCGGCGCGGCACCATGTGCGGCAGCAGCAGACCCAGCAGTAAGCCCACGCCCAGCACGCCGCCGCCATACATAAACCACTGCATGATGATGGTGCGCTGTTTGTCATCCAGCTGCACATTCGCGGCGCTGACTTTCTTCTGCGCGACGATCAGCTCGTTCTTCAGCTTCTGATTCTCAGCTTTAAGGCCGTCAATGGTGCCGTCGCTGTTGGCGACTTTGTTTTGCATCTCGGAGGTGCGTTGGTTCCAGCTGTTATCGATGTTCGCCAGCTTCGCAGTCAGGTCTTTAACCTGCTGCTCCAGCTGCGGCACGCGAGTGCGCAGGCTGGGATTGGCGCTCAGCTGCGACAGTGGAATCCAGTTAGTTTTACCTTCTGCATCACGGATTTGGCCATATTGGGAATCACTGTTGGTTTGCAGTAAGGTGACTTCCTCTCCGGCGTTCAGCTTGCCAATCAGGCGATATTGATCGCCTGGGCCGCTGCGCACCCAAGTGGATAATTCATCGGAGATATAACGCTTTTCGTCAGCAGCATGGGCAGGTGTGATGGCGCTGAAAGCCAGCAAAGAAAGAGCAGCGAGTGTGATTTTTTTCATTCGATATCGTTTTTTCTTAATGGCGTAAAATTACCGGCACAGTCTGGAGACGCTTCTCATAAATCTGAATGAGAACTATCCTGGTCTCAATCTGGTGCGAAAAGGGTCGTAAAAGCACAAGAAAGCGGAGACAGCGGGCTTCCGGTGCATTACTCTTCGCCAGATTAAACTCGTAAGTGCCAGCAGCGTATTGAATAAAAAATTATGACCATTGAAATCGAATTAAAGTTCATTGCCACTCCGCAAGCCGCCGAAAAACTGGCTGAAAAGCTTGCCGCCTGGCCACATCAGCATTTCGCCGCGCGCGATCTGACTAACATCTATTATGAAACCGACGACAACCAGCTGCGTCGCTGGGATATGGGCCTGCGCATTCGCGGCGTTGATCAACGTTATGAAATGACGCTGAAAGCCGCCGGTAAAACCGTGGGTGGCTTGCATCAGCGTCCGGAGTACAACGTTGATCTCACGGAGCCACAGCTGGATATTGCGCGTCTTCCCACTGAAATCTGGCCAGCAGGCACCGATATCACTGCGCTGCAATCGCAACTGCAACCGCTGTTTAGCACCCACTTCCAGCGTGAAACATGGCTGGTGGAGTTTGGCGGCAGTGAAATTGAAGTGGCGTTTGATCGCGGTGAGGTGACGGCGGGTGAGCTCAGTGAGCCGTTGTATGAAGTTGAGCTTGAGCTTAAAAGCGGGCAGCGCGATGACCTGCTGAAGTTTGCTGATGCTTTGATTGCGCTGGGTGGATTACGCCTCGGCAGCCTGAGCAAAGCGGCGCGCGGCTATCAGCTGGCGCAAGGCAATCTGCCTCGTCCAGTGCGTGCACTGCCGTTGCAGAAAATCGCCGCTAAAGCGTCGGTGGAGCAGGGCATGATCAACGCCATGACCGCCGCGCTGACGCATTGGCAATATCATGAAGAAGTTTGGCTGCGCGGCAATAAAAATGCCAAAGCGTCGGTGATTGAAGCGCTGGAAACGCTGCGCCAGGCCTTTTCACTGTTTGGTGCTTTGGTCCCACGTAAGGCCAGCAGCGATCTGCGTCAGAAGTTGACCCGTCTTGAAGAGATGCTGGCTGATGAAGAGAACAATGCGGAAGCAGCCTGCTTCTCACTCACCTCCGTCGAAGCCCAGTTAGCGCTTACTCACTGGCTGGTTGAGTCTCAGTGGCAGAATTGGCTCGACGACAAGAGTCGCAGCAAATTGCAGGGATCCTTCAAACGCTTCAGCGATATTATGCTGAGCCGTATTGCAGCCGACCTCAGAGAAACCTTTGATGGCGTTCAGCTGTTCAATGAGTTTCAGGATAAGGCGACGCGCCTAAATCGTCAGCTGCTGGCGGTTAATTTGCTGGCGGGCGCCTATCCGGCCGAGGATGTTAATAGCTGGCTGGAAGGGTGGCAGGAGTTGCAGCATGCCATTCGGGAAAAGCAGGAGCGAGGCTTAATTCATCTGGCTAATCTCGCTATTCGGCCCGCGCCGTTCTGGCTCAATAGCGGAATCAAACGCTAACGAAAAATCCAATCAGGGAGAGACGATGTTGTTACCGTTACCAGCGCTAATGCAGGCGCAGTTGGCTAATGTGGCAGAGCGACTTGGTTTGCCACTCTCAGCGTTCACGCCAGAACAGGCTGGTGCGCTGACCTTTAGTGACTTTATCCTCGATAACCTGCAGCAGCATCCGGAATGGTGGCAGCATTTGCAGCAGCAAGCGCCCGCGCCAGATGAGTGGCAGCACTATGCCCGCTGGCTGAATGACGCGCTGCAAGCGGTTGATAACGAATCCTCCCTGATGCGCGAACTGCGTCTGTTCCGCCGGCATATGCTGGTGCGTATTGCCTGGATGCAGGCGCTGCAGCACTCCAACACGGAACAGAGCTTGCAGCAGCTCAGCACGCTGGCGGAAATTCTGATTGCGGCAGCGCGCGATTGGGTATGGCAGGATTGCAGCCGTGATTTCGGCACCCCCTGCAATGACGCCGGAGAAGCCCAACCGATGCTGATCCTGGGTATGGGTAAACTGGGTGGCTGCGAGCTTAACTTCTCTTCTGATATCGACCTGATTTTTGCCTGGCCGGAAAACGGTGTCACGCACGGCGGACGGCGCGAACTCGACAATGCACAGTTCTTTACGCGCATGGGGCAGCGCCTGATCAAAGTGCTCGATCAGCCGACGGTAGATGGATTTGTCTATCGCGTGGATATGCGCCTGCGCCCGTTTGGTGACAGTGGTCCGCTGGTGCTGAGCTTTGCTGCACTGGAGGATTACTACCAGGAACAGGGGCGCGACTGGGAACGCTACGCGATGGTTAAAGCCCGGCTGATGGGCGATGACCGTGGCCACTGGAGCCAGGAATTGCAGCAAATGCTGCGCCCGTTTGTCTATCGGCGTTACATCGATTTCAGCGTGATCCAGTCGCTGCGTAACATGAAAGGTATGATTGCCCGCGAAGTGCGCCGAAGGGGCTTGAAAGACAACATCAAACTCGGTGCGGGCGGTATCCGTGAAACAGAATTCATCGTTCAGGTATTCCAGCTGATTCGAGGAGGACGTGAGCGCTCACTACAATTACGATCCTTGCTGCCTACGCTTGAAGCGATTGGCGAACTGGCTCTACTTAGCCAGCAGCAGGTTGAACATCTGCGTGAAGCCTATCTGTTCCTGCGTCGCCTGGAAAACCTTCTGCAAAGTATTAATGACGAGCAGACGCAAACGCTGCCGGAAAACGAACTCGATCGCCAGCGCTTAGCGTGGGCAATGGGCGCGGTGGACTGGCATGCGCTGATGGCGCAGCTTGAAGAGCACATGGCTGGCGTGCGCGCCATCTTTGATGAGTTGATTGGTGACGATGCGCCTGACGTTGACGATCAGCCACAGCTGGCTGAATTTGCCGGGCTATGGCAAGACACGTTGGAAGAGAACGACCTTATTCCGGTAGTGCCGCAGCTGAATGATGCGCAGCGTCACGCGCTTTACAATGCGCTAAACAATTTTCGTCAGGATGTGAGTCGCCGTACTATTGGCCCGCGCGGGCGTTTGGCGCTTGATCAGCTGATGCCGCGTCTGCTCAGTGAGGTTTGCCCACGCGAGGATGCGGATGTGCTGCTGAACCGCCTGACGCCGCTGCTGTTGGGCGTGTTGACGCGCAGTACCTATCTCGAGTTGTTAACCGAATATCATGGCGCGCTGCGCCATCTGATTCGCCTCTGCGCCGCATCACCGATGATTGCCAGCCAGCTGGCGCGTTATCCGCTGCTGCTGGATGAGCTGCTCGATCCGGCAACCCTTTATCAACCTACCGCTACCGATGCGTACCGCGATGAGTTACGTCAGTATCTGCTGCGCATCCCCACCGATGACGAAGAGCAACAGTTGGAAGCGCTGCGCCAATTTAAGCAGGCGCAGCATCTGCGCATTGCCGCTGCTGATATTGCTGAAACGCTGCCGGTCATGAAAGTGAGCGATCACTTAACCTGGCTGGCGGAGGCGATAATTGAATCGGTGGTGCAGCAAGCCTGGCAAATGATGGTGCAACGTTATGGGCGTCCATCACATCTCACCAGCGATAGCGAACGGGGTTTCGCGGTGGTGGGCTATGGCAAGCTCGGTGGCTGGGAACTGGGTTATAGCTCCGATCTCGATTTGGTCTTCCTGCACGATTGCCCTGATGATGCGGAAACGGATGGTGAACGCGTCATTGATGGCCGCCAGTTCTATCTACGCCTGGCACAGCGCGTGATGCATCTGTTCAGCACGCGTACCTCCTCCGGCATTTTGTATGAGGTGGATGCGCGTCTGCGTCCTTCTGGCGCCGCAGGGATGCTGGTGAGCACCTTTGCTGCCTTCAACGAGTATCAGCGTAGCGAAGCCTGGACCTGGGAACACCAGGCATTAGTGCGCGCGCGCATTGTGTTCGGTGAGCCGGCGCTCTGCGAACGTTTTGATGATATCCGGCGCGGTATTCTCTGCCTGCCGCGAGAGCGCGATACGTTGCAGAAAGAAGTGCGCGAAATGCGCGAAAAAATGCGCGCGCATCTCAGCAATAAACATAAAGGCCGCTGGGAGATTAAGACCGATGAGGGCGGTATCACCGATATTGAATTCATCGCACAATACTTTGTCTTAGGCTACGCCGCTGCACAGCCCGCATTGACGCGCTGGTCGGATAACGTGCGCATATTTGAGCTGATGGCCCGGCATCACATCATGCCGGAAGATGAGGCACAGGCACTGACGCACGCCTACGTAACGCTGCGTGATGCGCTACATCATCTTGCGCTACAGGAATTACCGGGACATGTTGCGCCCGACGCCTTTGCCGCTGAGCGAGCGGTGGTAAACAGCAGCTGGCAGCGTTGGTTGAACGTTGCCGAATCAGATCGCGCGGGACAGTAAGCCATAGGGCTTCGAAACCCTGCAACTTAACGTAGGAAGGGTATATGGTATTATCCGCGCATAATTTTGACCGTAGTCTGGAGTCTTTGGAATGAAAGTAACACTGCCCACCTTTGGCAAGGCCACCGTGTTGGTCGTCGGCGACGTGATGTTGGACCGCTATTGGTATGGCCCAACCAGCCGTATTTCGCCGGAAGCGCCGGTACCGGTGGTAAAAGTGGATACCATTGAAGAGCGTCCGGGCGGTGCGGCTAACGTTGCGATGAACATTGCCGCGCTCGGTGCTGCATCTCGCCTGATTGGTCTGACCGGTGCTGACGATGCCGCGCGAGTGTTAAGCGAAACGCTGCAGAAAGTGAAGGTTGACTGCGATTTTGTAGCAGTAAAAAGCCATCCGACCATTACCAAACTGCGCGTGTTATCCCGTAATCAGCAACTTATTCGCCTCGACTTCGAAGAAGGGTTTGAGGAAGTGGATCCGCAGCCGATTCACGATCGCATGCGTCAATCGCTGAAGCAGGCGGGTGCGCTGGTACTGTCAGACTACGCTAAAGGCGCGCTGAATAGCGTACAGACCATGATTCAGCTGGCGCGTGAAGCCAATGTGCCCGTGCTGATCGATCCAAAAGGCACGGATTTCGAACGTTATCGTGGTGCGACGCTGCTGACACCTAATTTGTCTGAGTTTGAAGCCGTGGTGGGTAAATGCAAAACCGTTGATGAGATTGTCAGCCGTGGTATGCAGCTGATTGCCGATTTCGAACTCTCCGCGCTGCTGGTTACCCGCTCAGAAAACGGAATGACGCTGCTCCAACCCGGCAAAGCGCCGCTGCATTTGCCCACGCAGGCGCAGGAAGTGTATGACGTCACCGGTGCCGGTGATACGGTGATTGGTGTGCTGGCGGCGGTATTGGCGGCGGGCGATAGCCTGGAGGATGCCTGTTTCCTCGCCAATGCGGCGGCGGGTGTGGTGGTAGGCAAGTTGGGTACTTCCACCGTCAGCACCGTTGAGTTGGAGAACGCCATTCATGCTCGTCCGGAAAGCGGTTTTGGCGTGATGAATGAGTCAGAGTTGAAAGCCGCTGTGGCGCAGGCGCGCCAGCGCGGTGAAAAAGTGGTTATGACCAACGGAGTATTCGATATCCTGCATGCGGGCCATGTTTCCTATCTGGCCAATGCGCGTAAGTTAGGCGATCGTCTGATTGTGGCGGTAAATAGCGATGCTTCTACCAGGCGGCTGAAAGGCGAAACGCGTCCGGTGAATCCGCAGGAAAACCGCATGATTGTGCTGGGTGCGCTGGAAGCCGTTGATTGGGTGGTATTGTTTGAAGAAGATACGCCACAGCGTCTCATCGCTGAAGTCCTGCCCGATCTGCTGGTGAAAGGCGGCGATTACAAGCCGGAAGATATCGCGGGAAGCAAAGAAGTGTGGGCGAACGGCGGCGACGTGCGTGTGCTCAACTTTGAAGATGGTATTTCAACCAGCAACATCATCAAAACCATTCGCAGCCATTAAGCTTGAGCTGGCGGGAGAATCTCTCCCGCCAAATAAATTACTGCGGAGTATCGATTTTGCCAGCCGGATCGGGCGTGATAATCGCTGGAGCCGGTGCCGCTGGGCTCTCACTTTCCAACTTCGCCAAACGCTGTTCCAGTGCGGCAAGTTTCTCACGTGTGCGCAGTAAAACCTGCGTCTGTACGTCGAACTCTTCACGATTGACCAGGTCCATGCGCGTCAATTGCGCCTGCAAAACCTGACGGATTTTCTTTTCGACATCGTCGCCAAAATCACGAATACCTTTCGGCATAGCTTCATGTACCTGGCGAGCCAGTTGTTCAATTTTTTTCGTGTCGATCATGATGATTTCCTGATTACGGTGGCCGATAGCAGTGCGTGTTCGGACTTAATAGCTATTAAGTGTAATGCCTGAAACGAAAAGGTTAAACCTGAATTCCGCAACGCAGGAAATGCAAAAGCATTTGCACTTTTGTCGATTGCCCGACCAGATGATTGGCGTTATAGTTTATCCGCTTATTCTCAGGGCGGGGCGAAATTCCCCACCGGCGGTAAATCAGCGTCTGCTGAAAGCCCGCGAGCGCTATTACTGCAAAGTGATAGGTCAGCAGATCCGGTGTGATTCCGGAGCCGACGGTTAGAGTCCGGATGGGAGAGGGTAACGACATCTGCCGGGCTTTGCCCGCGCCACGTTATTGCCATGTGTTTTGTACGCACTCCTAAGCACGCCCTGGTTCTGGTAACTCATATTTTTATAAGGTTTTTTACCATGAATCAGACGCTTCTTTCTGAATTTGGCACGCCTGAACAGCGTGTAGAACGCGCCATTGATGCGCTGCGTAATGGTCGCGGTGTGATGGTGCTTGACGATGAAAATCGTGAAAACGAAGGCGATATGATTTTCGCTGCAGAAACCATGACCGTTGAACAGATGGCGTTAACTATCCGCCACGGTAGCGGCATTGTTTGTCTCTGTATCACTGAAGAGCATCGCAAACAGCTTGAACTGCCGATGATGGTTGAAGATAACACCAGCGCTTATGGCACCGGTTTTACTGTGACAATCGAAGCTGCAGCCGGCGTAACAACAGGCGTTTCTGCAGCCGATCGCATCACCACTATTCGTGCTGCGGTAGCGGATGGCGCTAAGCCTTCTGACTTAAATCGTCCGGGCCATGTTTTCCCGCTGCGTGCGCGTGAAGGCGGTGTGCTGACACGTGGTGGGCATACTGAAGCCACCATCGATCTGGTGACGTTGGCAGGATTCAAGCCTGCAGGCGTGCTGTGTGAATTGACCAACGATGATGGCAGCATGGCGCATGCGCCAGAAGCGATTGTGTTTGCTAAGCAACATGATATGCCGGTTGTTACCATCGAAGATCTGGTTGCATATCGCCGTCAGCGCGAGACGCGTCAGGCCAGCTAACTGGATGATGATAATAGAAAGGGCCGGAGACACTATCCGGCTTTTTTTATGCGTGCTCGTTTGGCGTAAAACACATGATTACCAATCACCACTGTGCGTTGGAACGTATGACGCCATGCCGGTTTAGCACCGTGTGCGTGAAAAAAGGTCGCTCCTTTCGTCACGTCTTTTAATTCCCCCTTTACGATCTTTTTCGCCAGCTTTCTGGCTTGCTGCCAGTTCTTGTCTTCTCTGGGCGGAGAACGATAAGGTTTTTTTCTGAGAGACGTCCAGGAGAACTGCTTCGGTGCGTACACCACAGGGCAGATCTCTTTGATCTCCCCTTTTGCCCGGTTCATGGTCAACGTACCTATGGCTATTTGTCCTTTAATCGGTTCACCACGCGCTTCATGGTAGATATTCATCGCCAGGCACAATATTGCTGCCTCAATTAACATAATGTTCCACCGCTCATGTTTGTTAAACCGAGTGGAGTGTAAGAATCAGATTTCGGCGATGTAACAAGACCTGTCTGGCTCGCCGCTGCCTCCAAGCTATGTGCCTGATAACTGGAGATGTCATTGGTAAGATTGCGACGAATCTTGCTTCAAAAAGAAAAAGGGGAAGTGGTTAAGCCGGTGTGTTGACGTCAGGGGAAAAGCCATGGGAGTTTCTATGGAAAATTTGTTCAAATTAACTGATGAAGAACATCATGCTTATCAGCGTTAATCCGGCCATGAAAGCGCGTATCGTAGCGGTTAACAAAGCTACAATTCGCCAGAGGATTAATCATGAGCCACACCCGTATGCCCGCGCTGTTCCTTGGTCATGGCAGCCCAATGAACGTCCTGGAAGATAACCGCTATACCCAAGCCTGGCAGCATTTAGGTGCCACATTGCCGCGGCCGCGCGCTATTCTCGCCGTTTCGGCACATTGGTATACGCGGGGTACGGCCGTGACGGCGATGAAGGATCCACGCACCATCCATGACTTTGGCGGTTTCCCACAAGCGCTGTTTGATGTGCGCTACCCGGCGCCTGGATCGCCCGATTTAGCGCAGCAGGTGATTGATTTACTGGCGCCGATTGCAGTCAAGGCCGATCAGGAGTGGGGATTTGATCATGGATCCTGGGGCGTGCTGGCAAAAATGTATCCAGCTGCCGATATTCCCGTTGTGCAGCTGAGTATCGACGGCACTCAACCCGCCGCATGGCACTACGAAGTGGGGCAAAGGCTAGCCTCGTTACGCGACGAAGGTGTGATGATCGTTGCTAGCGGTAACGTGGTACATAATCTGCGTATGCTGCGCTGGCAGGGAGCAGAAACCGCTTATCCCTGGGCAGAGAGTTTTAATCAGTTCGTACGTGAGAACCTGAGCTTCCAGGGCGAGGTGGGGGATCATCCTCTGGTGAATTTTATGCAACATCCAGATGCGCAGCAGTCAAACCCAACGCCGGAACACTATCTGCCGCTGCTGTATATTCTGGGCGCACGCGCCGCTGATGAAGCGATTACGCTCCCGGTGGAAGGGATGGAGATGGGCGCGATCAGTATGATGTCAGTGCAGGTTGGTTAACTATTCTGGCCGCCCGAGGATTGCGGGCGGCGCAGCGTTTACTCAATAAAAGTGTGGGGATAAAAGCGAGACAGATCCTGAGTGATCAAGGCACGATCTTCACGCAGGCCAATGCCGGCAGGTTGATCGTCAATCAGCCAGCTACCAATCAGCGTGTAGCTATCACCAAATTTAGGTAACTGATAGAACTGCTGAATAATCATGCCTTCTTCGCCATACGGGCCGTCGGCACGCGCGATCTCCTGACCATTTTCGATGATGCGAATATTGGCCCCTTCGCGCGAGAACAGCGGTTTCACCACATATTTATCCATCTGCGGCGCGTTTTTGTCATCTGCAAAATAGGCGGGCAGCAGGTTAGGATGGTTAGGGAACATCTCCCACAGCAGCGGCAGCAGCGCCTTATTGGATATAATGCTTTTCCACGCAGGCTCCAGCCAACGGACACCGGCATCCGCGAGCTTGGTAGAGAACACTTCGCGCAGCATGAATTCCCACGGATAGAGTTTAAATAGGTTGCTGATAACCTGATCGTTTACATCGGTAAACTGGCCTCTTTCGCCTAACCCAATTTCATCAATATAGAGAAATTCACTCGGCAGCCCGGCTTCGGTAGCGCAATCCTGCAGATATTGCACCGTAGCGCGATCTTCTTCGGTGTCCCGGCAGCAGGAAAAGTGCAGCCAGTTAAAACCGTGTTGCTGATGCAGTGTGGCAAAGCGATCAATCAACTTCTCTTGCAGGCTGTTGAATTGGTCACTGCCGTGCGGCAGATTGCCCGCTTTAACTTGATCTTCTAGCCAGATCCACTGAAAGAATGCCGCTTCATACAGCGAGGTTGGCGTATCTGCATTATTTTCCAGGAGTTTGGCATCACCTTTACCATCCCATGCCAGATCGAGGCGCGAATAAAGTGAAGGCTGGCGTAGCTTCCAGGACTCACGCACAAAATCCCATGTGTGCTTAGGAATGCAGAAACGGGTGAGTAGCGCCTCGCTATTCACCACCTTTTCCACGGCCTGTAAACACATCTGATGCAGTTCGGCGGTGGTCTCTTCCAGCTGTTCAACCTGCGCTAGCGTGAACTGATAGTAAGCATCTTCACACCAGT
>Ga0153980_1000746_pt1 | contig 14248 bp, 18 predicted proteins | sample TSGA064MetaG_FD_104722 | JGI IMG/M metagenome (GOLD analysis project Ga0153980, IMG submission 104722) | Attine ant fungus gardens microbial communities from Georgia, USA - TSGA064 MetaG | ecosystem: Host-associated > Fungi > Mycelium > Unclassified | place: USA: Georgia, Magnolia Springs State... | reverse complement strand
GCCGCGTGGCTGACGGACTTATCTGCAGCGTGTTTTGCACGTTCTGCCCGGCGGAAAACGGCCTCCGGAAACAGCGTTGTGGCCAGCTCGCCCGGCAGCGGCAGCGGGCACACTTCGCCCGCAGTGCTGAGGAAAATATCCAGAGCCCCTTCCCACTCCGGTAGCGGCGCGCGTTTTTCACGCGGGCGCAGGTAAATGCCCCGGATGCGGTTCAGTGCCTGGACGCTGACGCGGCCACTGCCGCTCAGCTGCTTCATAAACGCGGCGGCGTAAGGATAACGGGCCAGCCGCGTCCCACGCTGCTGCGCGTGCTCAACCGCTGCGATGGCCTGCAGGGCGGCCTGACGTTCCGGCAGCAGGGTGACCAGAGAGAGTGAGTTCGGGATCATGCGGCGTGCCCTCCCATCCGAAGCGCGGCGACCAGCTCACCGGCACCGGTGAAGCCCGCCCGCGTGTACTCTACGATTTTTTCAAGCGTGCTGCGAAGCGTTGCAGGTTCAAAGTGATAGCTGACGCTCAGCGAGATGCGCGACCGGGTGCGGGCATCAGTCAGCACTGCGCACCACAGCGGCGAATCGGGCGACGGGCTGACGGGGCGGCCTGTGCCGCCCCGTGGGTTAATCAGTCCAGCGCGGCAAAAATCGCGGCGGCTTCGGGGTGGGCAAAGGCATAGTCGGTCAGCTGGCGGTGGCGGCGGCAGTAAAGCGCGCACAGCTCCGTGTCATCATGGCGGTCATACATCCAGCTGCGGTGGTTCAGCACCAGAGAGGTGATCACGATGCCCGCCGCCTCGCTGCTCAGGCGCACGTCGCTGTGATTTGCCGGGTTAACGAAACGCCAGGTTTCCTCCGCTGCGGGCTTCATGAAGCCACCGCCGGACGGCAGCAGCGCGAAGTCCCACACGCCGCCGTCGTAGTCCGCAAGGTAACGATCGGCGTACAGGTACACGTTGTTTTCGGCGCGCATAAAGTCATCGCCGAACAGCACGGGCAGGAAACGCAGACGCACGTAGCCGTCAAGGACGCGCGCGGACTCAAAAGCAGGGGTGGCAGTATTCATCAGAAATCTCCGCAGTCAGGGTGGTGAACAGTTCCGGCCTGTGCCGTGACTGAATGACAGCCCGGCGAAAAGCGGAGTGTTCAGGAGCGGTGACGAGGCCGCAGCGCAAGCGAACGGAGGCGGGATTACGTACGGCGCAGACGCGAAGGATGAGCGGAGGCGCGACGGGAGTAAGCGCGCCGGAGAGAGTGCGAACGGGGGAGCAGTTGTGTTTGATGTCAATAAAACTCAGTTCAACAGTCGCAGAATGGCAGTTGGGCTGAAGCATATTACATGGGGCCGTATGTGAAAAAGGACTTAAGAACTATATTAGGAATTTCAGCGTCTTTAATTGAAATGAAAAAAGTAAGAAGCTGTAGAACCTTCCCACTACCAATGTAATTTTTATTGAATATATTTACTCACAATTGTATATTACTGACCACTACGATCAATAAGTTGGAATAAAAATCATGAACTTATTTATGTTTTATATTGGTGGAAACGCTGGGAAGTCTAATATTGAAGTACATGATATTCAGTTTGTTGCTGCCGAAGAGCCAATAAATGCTTGGCCTGCATTACGAGAATCTTGGTTTGGTGATAGTGATAAAATCCACATCGATGGTTATACCAGAATTACTTGGGCAGATGGATACTCTGTCTCGCTTTCTTCAGAACCATCTCAATGCAATAAAAAGCTGTTTTTTGTGAATGTGGGAGGTTATAAGCCTGAAACATTGGCAGAATTGCATGAATTCGATTTATTTGTTGCTGAAAATGCTAATGACGCAAAACAGAAAGCTTTAAAAAAGCTTCTTTGCGGCACAGAACATCAACATAAAGATAATTTGAAAGACGTTGATGATTGTTTATTACTTGAAAAAATTGGCGGGCTATATATAAACCTTTTGCCATGTAATACCGGAAGTCGCAATACCCCAGAATGGCAAGGCTATCAACCTATAGGAATTTAAACTAACGACACTTGTGGCGTTAATTTACATAAATTAGAATCAGCACTTTTTAAACACTTCGCTGACCATTATTCTTTATACCGAAAATGGCAGGCGAAGTTAATTTAATCTAAGCGCGATTTTTTTAATTTATCACTTTATTATCGTTATAATATCTGAATAATTGGAAGACGTTAATTATCATAATAAACCCATCAAGTAAAGCAACTGGCCATGCGCGGTTATATATCGCATATATTGTTACCAGCAATGCTCCAACTGCATTTAGAGCCCTGAGTTTCACAATGGATTGACTAAGAAATGACAATATAACAAGAACTGTCCCCATATAACCTATGACATCATAGAAGCCCATAGGATCCCTCTTTTTTGGATATGTTTTTTTTGTCAATGTGATTTAACAAGGTTGGAATGTAATCAGTTGAAGTGTAATACGTAGCACCTTCAAAATCTGAGGAATCTCCAACAAAAACAGAGACTTCTGCATGCTGCAACATAGTAAAGTCATTCTGATCATTACCAAATGCAATAAAATCTTCTTCTCCAATTAATTCTTTAATAGTTTTATATTTGTTGTTACCTTCGGGGGTAAAATCATAAAATCCGTCGTTTCGGTGAGTATGCACACTAACATTATCACTTAAAAATCTATTTAAAATCAGTTGCTTATGATCACCTGATAAAATCAGCACTTTTGTGATGCCTTCATTGAGTATATCTTTTTCTGGCACTTCTTTATCACTAAGCGAACGAATGTAATTATGAAAAGGATGAGGTTTAATTGATACTGAGTAGTTCCATTCCCCGTCTAAAACATAGGGTATTGATAAATCATTAAGAGTGAACAATAAGCGGCATATAAAATCTGATTTTAAATTATGGCTGAGTATGATTTTTCCACTCTTCCAAACCATCCCACCATTGCAACCTATAAATATTGACGAGTGCAAAGCCTCGGAAACCATCGGTAGCATATCACGCACCGGCCTTGCAGAGGCAAATATTACTTTACTCTTTTCTGCTAGTTCACTAATTCTATTACATATGACTGGATGAACTTTCAATCCATTTTTGGAAATAGTTCCATCAATATCAAAGACGTAGGTAGTCATTTAAATCTCCAAATGATTTTTTCACTATAAGACTGATCATCGCGAAGCCACTGTCTTCACTTCATGCTCAATCTCAACATTGAGATTAGTAAGTAAACGAAACCCAAAAGAATCGAGCCATTTCTCTTCTGCATGAACGACATTTAACTTATGTAAAGAACATCTCATTAATTCATAAAATTTGGTAGAGATTTTTTTAGTAAGATTACCACCAGGGCAAACATGGCTACCAGTGCCGAATGAAATATTTTTATTTCTATTCTCTCTAACTAGAATTTGAGTAGGCTGGAAGAAGTATTTCGGATCTCTATTTGCGGCCGCGATGAAAGACATAACTCTATCCCCACGTTTAATTTTATAGCCGTTTAACTCAAAATCTTCCATAGCAATACGTGCACAATATTGAAATGGCGTTTCTAACCTGACCAGTTCTTCAAAAAGTAGGTTTTCACTCATTTCTTTTATACTATAACTATTTAAATTTTGTATTATCATAAGCAGAAAAGTATTTATAGCAGCAAGTAGCGGGTCGTATCCGTCAATAACTATATTTATAAGAAGAGGAGATATGGTTTCAACGGCAACACCCTTGTTTATTAAATTACCAATTACACTCTCCAGATCATCACATTCTTTTATACATTGGACTAAAAGCTCGTTGGTATCAACTAAGCTCATCGCTACCATTCTTCTTTGCTCTCTGTCTCCAGCATCTCCATTCCCAAGGAAAGTTACTATAGGTTTGGATATCTCAATAATTTGCTCATACTTTGTCGTCGAAATTCCAAAAACCTCAGCCAGTATGGATGTTACAAAGGGAGCTGAAAATTTACTAATAATATCGTATTCATATTCACCGGACTCAATTAAAGAGTTGAAGTGTTTGTAGAAATATACTTCAACTAATTCACTTACATTCTTACTTGCTTTAGATAAAGCTATTGTGATTAGCCTCCTAGCTTCAATATGCGCTTCACCATCCATATACATTAGCCATTGCCCATAGAATTCAATAAGTGGATCAGCAAACGGGCAACCTTTGACACTTTCAAACTGAGATTTTTTACGATTTGAGGATAAACATGGGATTTTCAGAGACGCATCAACATGTTCGAAATTAAGAACTATGTGTGAAGCCAGTTCTTCATCGTAAAAAGGGGATATACTTCTGTACTCTTCAAAAGCAGCATAACGATCTCGCAAAACAGCATTCCGAAAGCTCATCTCACATCCTACGCAAACGATTACTTGCGCAGCAGCCTAGCGATAACTAGCGTTATGATCAAGTTTGATTAATGTTATTATTTTGGTTTTTGTTGAAATGCCTCATCTATCCATATGATTTTATTTAATTTTATGAAATTAATCGCTATACATTATTTTATACAACGAAATTAGTTACTAATGAGTAGTGCTTTGCTCAAATCAGGTTGAATGCTATCCAATAGTTGTGGGTATAACTCATAAGACGTAGTGGTTAAGTCTTGACACTTAAAATTTCAGGAAATGATTTTAGTCAAACAATTTCGATTGCAATAAGGAGCTTCAAATAACAGCTTTGCAGTTGTTAGATCGCCCTCTAGCATATAGATATATCGGTAAATTACATGAAAAATGTAATCATTACGCGCGAAAATTTCTCCATTTTTTCATGGCAGTTTCATCATATCAGGCTGATATCTTGAAAATTTTTCAATCTTATTTGTCATTTTCATCAACTGTTGACCATAACGCTAATCTATAGGCCGTGTATGTAGCAACAGGTCCAATAAATACCTAACAGATATTCATCCAATCATTAGGTTTAAAGGATTCAGTATTGTTTATTTTCACCTGCTGTCTTACTACACCTCTATTCAACATTATAGCTTCCATCGTTTTGTTACTCAAAAGACGCTGTAGCCTGTAGCTTCGAAAATGGTCACCACCGGGTTTATATCTTCTCTTGCCGTTAGATGGAGTTACAGGCTGGTTCACTAGTTATATGTCCAGTCCTTTTGATCACGAAACATCGCATTTAATATCGTAATAAATTTTCTGATACAGGCTGTTATAGCCACCTTTTTGGGTTTTCCGCGTGCAACAAGCGATGTGTAGAAATCTTTAATTTGGGGGTTGTATAGTACCGCTGAAAGCATTGCCATATAGAGTGTTGCGCGCAGACCGGACCTGCCGCCCCAGATAGCCCTTTTGCCACGAAGTTGCCCGCTGTCCCTGTCATAGGGGCATACGCCAACCAGCGCCGAAATCTGCCTGCGATTAAGATGCCCCAATTCCGGAAGCTGACTCAGGATTGCAGCCTGAGTTACCGGCCCGATACCCTTAACTTTTTCAAGCATTTTTCGCTTTGGTGATAACGCAGCATTCTGATTCAGCTGGTCTTTTATTTCCTTATCAAGGGCATCAATCTGGATATTCAGCCAGGCAATATGCTCCGCAATGTCATTCTCAATCCAGGCGCCACTTTTTTCCTGAAGCCTGGTGATTTCCATGACACGATTTTGTATCAGCTGACGCCGCCGCGTCAGGAGCAGTGCCATATCCTGAAGTACTTTATCCCTGACAGGTCTGAACTCCGGTTTCATACGACGACCATATTCGCAGATTATCCTGGCATCAATGGGGTCGCTTTTTGCCACCTTGCCCATCGCCCGGGCAAAATTCTTTATCTGTCGGGGATTAATGACGGCAACAGGCAGACCCGCTGAAATCAGCATTGATTCAGCCAGAGAGTGATACCTGCTTGTGGCCTCCATGATAACGCCAGATATGTGAAGTCCTTCGAATTCCTTCAGCAGTTGCACCATGCCAGAGGCGGAGTTCTCCAGATGTATCAGTCGCTCACTGGTGTCGATCCAGACATCTAAAGCGAACTTTGAAACATCAATACCAACGGTTGTTTTATCGCTCATTTCAGTTCTCCCTGCCTTGCAGATACGGGCTTTAAGTGCGCCAGGCAATTGTTCGGGCTAATGCTGAAAAAGATGCTGCGCGGGATTGCTCCCCCTCGAGCTTTCAGCCCATGGAGACGATCGTGCTGCAGCATCTTGGTAACCAGATGAGTATAGAATCATCTACACCCCCTCTATAAACATACAAGGAGACGAGCTTGCGGCTCTTGAACACGCAGCGGCCGGGCTAAAGTGAAGTCACGGCACCGGCCGCAGACCGCACGGTTTTTATTCCCCCCGCCGCAGGCGGCATCAATGAGGCGCGCAGCAACATCCATATTGTCTTGTCCACATCCGGGGTGCATATCCGCCCCGGAACCCTGTGGATAAAACTGGCCCTGCCGTGCGCCGGCAGGGGTGCAGAGTGGCGTTCGTTTTTTAATCAGTCACGCCCTCAGGTGTTTCTGTATCACGGCCGCGCGGCGGTACAGTTCAACCAGGTCGTTATCAATCCCCTCAATCAGCAGGCCCGTCATGCGCTGTTCGCGGCTGGCGCCGTGCCAGAGCTGGCGCGCAATCATGTCGCGCAGGCGCAGGTGAAACTCGTACAGCGATTCCTCAAGGTCGGCGACGTCGGCCGCCAGGGTATCGTTGTCAGGGTGCATAGTGTGATCGTTCATCGGGTTATCTCCTTTCATCAGGCCGCGCGGGCGTCGCGGTGGGCATACAGGCGGCGCAGGCCGGCGGCGTGGTACTGCTCCATCAGCTCGATACCAATCCAGCGGCGCCCGCACGCCTGAGCGGCCACGCACGTTGAACCGCTGCCGGCAAACGGATCCAGGACAATGGCGCCGGGCTGCGTGAAGGTCTCAATCAGCGGCCGCAGGGCACTGACCGGCTTTTCGGTCGGGTGATGGCGGTTGCCGGTGTACTCCCACGGCATCACATCAGGCAGCGGCTTCGCCGGCAGCGCCGGACGCCCTTTGGCCAGCACGTAGGCGCTTTCGTGCTGGTAGCCCACAAAGGCAGACTTTGAGGCGTAAGGCTTGGTGAAGACGATGTGGCCCACCACGCGGAACCCCGCCGCCTTCCACGCCTGCATAAAAATGTCTATCCGGTTCCAGCCGTAGAAGCTCACCGCCAGGCTGTTGTCTTTCAGCACCCGGAACATTTCGTTGCTCGCCGGCTGCACCCACTCGCTGTTCACGTCGTTGGCAATTGAACGGCCGGAACGGTCCTTAAAGCCAACCAGGTAAGGCGGATCGGTGAGGATGAAATCAATACTCTTGTCCGGAAAGCCGCCCATAACCTGTACGCTGTCGCCGTGCATGAATCGAGACATAGTGATGCTCCTGTGTATGAAGGGGGCACCGGTAGTGGTGCCGTGACCTCCACACAGACGGGCGAACAGCGGAGCAAACAGGGGCGACACCGCAAGCCGCACGCCCCGCCGGAGCGGACTGAATGTCCCGCGCACGGCGGGGAACGGGTGAGGATGTCGGCGACAGCTTCCCTTGTTTGCGAGGCCGCCCGGCTACCGTGAGGGCACGGCACTTTACGCCCGCCGTTTTCCGGCCGCAGGACGGGAGACGGCATGAAAGCGGAGCGTAGCGACAACCTTTTAATAATGAGAAACGGGAGGTTGGCGGGTGAGCGGTGATACTGACAACCGATTAAGGCAACGCACCTCAGGCCCAGTCAGCGTATCGGCTAAGGTTGTCCGACCGCGCCGACCCGTACGGGCTGAAATCAAGTTAGCCTGCGACAGTCAGGAACACTAAACAGGCCGCCGGACAAGGTGGTCGATTCCCCAGGGTGCAACGGCCGTTTTGAACCAGTCCCGGAAATACCTGTCACAATGAGTGAAAAGATTGTTCTCTGTAACGAATTTCACCCGCCCTGAGCGGGTATTTTTTTGTCTGAAATTCCGTGGCACTGCTAAGGGCAAAAAAAATCCCGCCGGAGCGGGTGTCATATGAGGATGACTACATCAGGGAAGTCGGTTTAATCGCTCACTCCTGAAAAGTCAGGGTACGCGCTACGATTTAGTTTAAGTTTATTTATGATTTTAGGGAGGGCTACAGAGCCGCCCACATTCAGAGTTAGCACCTATCCAACTGTATTACATAGATTAATTTAATTTAAAAAAGAGAATAGCGATCCTGAAAATTTTAGTAATCACGCTATATTTAAAGCTTAACTGATACTAAATAAGGAGTTTACCGATGAATACTGACCCATTACGCGGGGGAGCCGGAAACTTTGCAGCAGACCGTGCCCGCGCGGCAGAAGCCGGAAGCAAGGGGGGCAGGGTGAGTGGCGGCAACTTCCGCAATGACCCTGATCGCGCGCGGGAAGCAGGCCGTAAGGGCGGAAAAATCAGCCGTCGCAAATAACGTGGCACGTTCTGCGCTCCACCGCTGCGATAAATCCGGTCTGAAGTCTTACCCTCAGACCGGCCTCCTTACTCCTCCTGCAGCATGGCGGCCTCAATAGCCTGCTCCAGATGCCACCAGTTAAAGCCCTCGTTCGCATCATGATGGTCTTCGGCATACTCCATGGCCGCCGCAATCTCCTGCGGCGTCAGGGAGGGTTTAATGGCCAGAAAATCCTCTGCCAGCCAGAAGGTGCCGCAGCACAGCTCGTCATCGCCGACTGCAGCCAGCCGCATCCTGAATTCCCGTACGGTCATTGATCTCATTGCTATCCGGCGGGTCGCCCCGCCGCCTCCGGTTTAGCCGCCGTAGCTGGCCACGTTGTCGATAATCCAGTCCGGGCCGGTCACGTCCCGGTACCCGTCATCATCCGCGTCCTCACTCCACTCGAGCGTCTCACAGCGCTCATCCAGCTGAATGCCGCCTGAGTAGGTCGCCCATCCGCAGTAGTCGCAGCCTGCTTCGGCATACCAGTGCTCAGCGGTGACGCCGTAACGTGCGGTCAGGGCGCACAGCACCTCCGGCGAGGGCGGCGACCAGGGCGTATCAAAATCCGCGTCAAAGGTGGTGTCGGCGAAGTACGACAGGTTAAGGTCGTGCCCGTGTGGCCACTTCGTGCCGCAGCGGTCCACGGTATCCGTAAATCCGTCCGGTACGCCCTCAAGCAGGCGGCCGTTATAGCCGTTGATTTCGGCATCCAGGCGCGGCGGGATCAGCTGCAGCATGTCGAACGGCAGGGATCTGAGGGGAAGCGCCTCTTCAAGGCAGAGTCCGTCCCATTTGTCAGTCAGTGCCTGCCCGCTGATTGTCCAGTGCCAGTCACCCTTCTTTTTCTCCCACAGCGCGCTGATCGCCGTCTGCTGCTCTCCGGTCAGGGACGCCCACGTCATGTGTTGCAGACCGCTGGCCAGCCACAAATCGTGCAGCCGTTCGCAGGTCTCCGGCGTCAGCTCCGCGCCGCTGCGCAGCAGTTCCAGCCACTGCGTAAACGCGTGGTTTTCCGGCGTATCGCTGCCCGCCGTCACGGTCAGTGCCGGATAAGGCGCATATTCCGTTGCGGTCGTTGGGCGCAGAAGCCCTGCGCAGCCCGCCAGAAAAAGCTGGATCCCCTTCCCCGCAGCCCGCACGTATCCGGGCGCGCCGGCGCACCCTTCCATCAGCGTTTTCACCTTCGATACTTCCTCTTCCGGGCCTGTGACCCGCAGCCTGTTGGCACACCAGTTCGGCATGTCGACTCCTCCGTTAAGGGTTGCACGGTGCCATCTGCACCGTGCCGCCACGGAAGCCGGGCGCAAAGCGGAGCAGGCTACGGGCGATGGAGGAAGCCGCACGCGCCGCCGGAGCGGACTGAATGTCCCGCGCACGGCGGGGAACGGGTGACGAGAGACCCCTTGCCGGCGCAGCGGCCCGGCTAAGGTGAAGGCACGGTGCAGGCCCGATGGCACAGAGGGAGCTTGCATGGCGATTTTAGGATCGGGTGCCGGCCTTTACAGCGCAGTGGTGTAGCGTGCGAACGGGACGAGGAGTCAAATCTGAGAAAATAAACAATTTGTTAAAAGGTGCAGTTTTTGCACTTTTTTTGAGATAATTAAATGAAGCAATCAGACAAGGAAAAGGAATATGACGGGTTGGCAATTGAGGCTCTGGCGCAGGGGCCTGCTCTGGAGTCGCGACAGGGCTGCCGCAGAACTTGGGGTAAGCCTTCGAACGTACAAGGACTATGAGAACGCAGAACGCGTAAAGCGATCCGTGGCGATGGCCACCGTCACGCTGTCGCTTATCAACGTTATGCCGGCACTGAAGTCCGATCAGCTCAACAAGGACCTTCTACTGCAGATGCTTCAGAAAATGACGGCCGACGTCTCAGAAAAATAAAATTGGGCGCCATTCAGGCAGATGAGCGACAAATCGATGCGGATTCGATTAAGGGTGCCAAGCTGACTTACGTGAGGCGAATGTCCGCTATGAGCGAGCAGCGGACATCAGGCTGGCATAAAAAATATTAGTCTTTGCCTCGATAATCGGTAATTACGTTGATTCAGCTATACATTTCTCAGTGCTAATCATTCCTTCTTAAAGAGCAGGCATAAGCCATAACGAAGAAATCGTATTCAACTGGAATGTAAATGACTGATGATAAATTCAGATTCATAAAAAACAGGAAAATTAACCGATCTTGCAATAAAACAGACTTTATGAATTTCATGGTGAATAGCCGTTGCAGCATCAAGATCTATACCGGCCTGAACCGTAATTTTCGGCCTGAGTGTGGCTGAAATAAAGCGACCTGCGCCCCCTTTCAAAACCTCACCTGTGGCTACAGGTGAATCTTCATAATCCAGCACAGTGATGCCAGCATCTGAGGCAAGATGCAGATACCACAACATATGGCAGGCGGAAAGAGAGGATATCAGGAGATCTTCAGGGTTCATTTTACCAGGGTCGCCACCCAGCAGTGGGTCATTTGAGCAATGAATGGTTTCCTTTCCGGTTATGGCTATATCCCATGTCCGCGCATATGACTTATAGCCTGATGTGCCCGTGCCCAAATTCCCTGTCCACGCGATATGTGACGTATAAACATGTTCCATTGATTTGCCGAACCTCTCTGAATGATGAAGTTATACATTAAAAATTACAAACTATCGGCCACTTTTCCTGATTCGTAATGAACGATACGGGCATCCAGCTACAAGGTTGTCATAAAAGCAGAGTTTATGGAATAATGGTATACCATTTATTTTATTTAAAGTAGATTCAATGAGCATAGTTTCTCTATCAACCGCTGACATGCTTGCCCGTGAGCTTAAACGCCTGATTAACAGCGGTTCATTGCAGGATGGAGATCGCCTGGTTGAAAGGGACCTTGCCAGTCAGTTTTCTGTCAGCCGTATTCCCTTGAGGGAGGCTATACAGCAACTTCAACGGGAAGGTTTAGTTGAGGTTTACAGAAACCGCGGAGCGGTAGTAAAAACGCTTTCTGTCACCGATGTGGATGAAATTTACCAGCTCCGGGCTTTGATGGAAGGAGAGGCTATTTTTCAAAGTATGCAGTGCATCGACTCTGAAACGATTAAACGAGCAGAGCTTGTCCATAAACTACTTGGGAGCGCATCGGACCCCGTACAGCAAGGTTTATATAATCGGGAGTTTCATGAACTCCTATACCGAAAGTGTAAAAATCAGCGTCTGCTGAAGATGATTAATGAGTTGCAACAACAAATTGAAAGATATGAGTTTTTTAAGCTTCGCTTAGTTTCTGATACCCTTAAATTTCAGAAGGAACACGATCATATCTTAAGCGCCTGTCAGCAGTATGACCCAGCCGGAGCACGCGAATATACCGTTAAACACATTCTTTCAGCAGGACTAACTCTGCGATCTTATATTCTCGGCCGTTAAATACCTGCGACATACGAAGCTAAAAAGTAGCGTAACTGTACCGTCCGCTTCTGGCACAAAGCGGACTGACATGGAGCATAGGTCCGCTGTGAGCGAGAAGCGGACGTTACGCATGCCTGCTAACATTGGCTCTGAGCAGTCAGAATTGAACTTAGTGATTCATTGTGAATTCCCGAACGCCTTTGCAGCCAGTCTGATTCGCCGCAACTTTTTGAATTACTGATCCTAATTAATCTGTCCATTGTTGCCATAGTTGTGAAAAACATGATGTTAGAAACCGGATTCATGGTCATAAATCACGTTCTTATGCTCCACACCTTAATCGTATGAGGTCTTTATGCTGATAGCGCAGGTTTCAGATATTCACGCCTCACCCGAAAATGATCACCTGCTTCGGTTCGACCAGGTACTGATCTGGCTTGCGCATCTGCAACCTGACGTACTGATACTTACAGGTGATTTAACGGATGGGCATTGGCAGGAAGGTTATATAAAGATAGCTGACCGTCTGAATCAGCAAAATTACCCTTCGTTGATCCTGCCGGGTAACTCAGACGACCGCAGTCTGATGCGTTCTGTTTGGGATGAGAACAAGTGGGCGCATGATGCCCAAGGAGAGGCCCTGCACTTCATTCATAACACCGGTGGCATTCGCCTGATTGGTCTGGATTCGACGATTGATTATAAGGATTACGGCAGTGTGACTGACCATCTGGAATGGTTGGATAATCAAATTAGCGACGCATGCAGCTCTCCGCCATTGCTGTTTATGCACCATCACGTATTTGCATCTGGCATACCAACGCTAGACGAAACGATGTGCAGAGGTCTGCCTGAGATGGAAGATTTGATTAGACGCGGCCCGACCAGACTACTCGCCATTTCTTCAGGCCATGTCCACAGACCAATAGCGGGTACGTTTGCGGGCATACCGGCCTACATTTGTGGCTCCGTTTGCCCGGCTAATCCTGTCTGGTTTGGAACTGTAAACGCTCCTCCTGCGAATGACCCGCCAGCATTGATGATTCACCGCTACGTCAGTAAATCCATTACCAGTCATCATGTTTGCGTTTAACTGGTATTCAGAAAAGCATAGACCTCATAGAAAACGACCTGATCCCCAGTGATCAACACACAATGTTGTGCGGGAGCAACCTCCGCTTTAGGCACGAAGCGGACGCAGATGAAGTCATCTTGCGTCACCCGATCAAATCAACCGGTATATGACTTGAGATCAGGAGATTTTCAGCTTAAACAGCCGATATATTGCAACCCGGCCTGAATCGGTTACGTTCACTTCACGATATCCCTGTGTACGCGTTACCCATTCTTTTTGCAGGAGAAGTGTAAACAGGGCTGAGCCAGCGTCACCGCCGAGATGAAAACGTCTTTCACTCCAGTCCAGGCAGCCGCAACAGGGTTTGCGTCGTGTGCGAGAGTTAAGCAAAACGCCCATTTTCTCAAAATGCATTTTACCGGCTGATGTCAGTTTCGAGCCATCTGCTTCAAGCCATTTTTCCTGCAGCATAAATTCATAAATATTGACAGCAAGCTCGCCTGCCAGATGGTCATAGCAGGTGCGTGCGTAACGCAGATAGACCGGCGTACTGGAAACAGGGGCCTTGGAAGTACTCATGGAAACTCCCATCAGGTTTTCCAGCAGTCCGGCGATATGATGGCCCGCAAGGCTGTAATAGCGATGACGCCCCTGCGTCAGGCAAATGACCAGACCGTTGCTGAGAAGTCGGTTCAGATGCCCGCTGGTTGTTGAGGCTGCTATGCCAGCCATTACGCTAAGTTCGGTAGCTGTCCATGCGCGCCCGTCCATCAGGGCGCACAGAATACTAACCCTTGACAGGTCAGACAGCGCAGAAGCCACCATTGCCATTGATGTTGCAAGGACATCATCTGGCTCACTGTCGCGCTTTGTTTTAACGAGGTTCATTCAGAAGGTATTGCCCATTTTCGAGTTACTTCGGCTGCCTGGGCATCATCATCCGTAATGAGAATGAGCCGGTTACTGTGATCGCTGTACTGTACCAGAATATTGATGCCGTTCCGGGCAATTGTGTCAGCTATTTCTCCCAGCTCACCGGGCCGTTCCTGAGGTAATTTTCTTACGAGTGGACGACACACGTTGCAGACGTCAAAACCGGCTTCAGTCAACACCTTGCGTGCTTTATATCCGTCTTCAACCAGGAAATGTGCGTGCCCGCCTTCAGGTCCTGTAAATACGCCACCGCCTTCAAGTCCCACTCCGTTCACACCCAGTACACTACCCAGTGAACCAAGTGAGCCCGGGCTATTTTTGAGAATAACGTGAATGTCATACATGCTGATTTGTTCCCTTATCAGAAGAGTAATCACGGAATACGCTGGCTACCCGTATTCTG
>Ga0153980_1000745_pt1 | contig 14260 bp, 26 predicted proteins | sample TSGA064MetaG_FD_104722 | JGI IMG/M metagenome (GOLD analysis project Ga0153980, IMG submission 104722) | Attine ant fungus gardens microbial communities from Georgia, USA - TSGA064 MetaG | ecosystem: Host-associated > Fungi > Mycelium > Unclassified | place: USA: Georgia, Magnolia Springs State... | reverse complement strand
TATTTAAGGACTGTATGTCTGAGAATAAACCTCAGACTTAACAACATCTTTTGCTACTGTCTAAACATTGCTTTTTTGAGCCTTTTGATTGTTAAATCATCAACTCACAAATCAGTAAGTGGCCATTTGTGATAAAGGCCCAAGACACAATATTTGGTCCAGAGGCAATTGGAGAGAAGAGTAGAGGAAAGAAAGACCTGGATGCAATGGAAATAGATGAGATTCAGAGAAAGGAAGGGAAGAGCTTGCAATACTGTCAGATATGTACTGGAAAAGACTTTAAGAATAAGTCAAAAATGCACAATATAGTAGACTGTTACAACAAGCCCAGTAATAAGGACAAGTGTAAGAACTTAGGCCAAGATGCCTTAGAACTACTCCTAGTCCAAGTTGACAAGGAGAACTCAATGGAGTTCTCATTTGATTTTGGTACACTACTTATACATATCTTGTGTTTACTTTTATTTACAAAGTCCCATGCATCTCCTCTGGGTCATTCCATCCCATGTGTCCAACAATTTCCTAATTAAAAGAAAATAAAAGGAAAAGAAAAATAAATAATGACTTAGCTGTTTTGGCTGAGTCATGACACTACCCCCCTCTCAAGGTTCCTCATCCTGAGGATTTTTACAGTTTATAGTAGGGATCGATCATGTTCCCTATTTCGTTGTCATCTTCCTCTGTCCACTCTTTTATCCCCAAGTTTCCTTGTTTGATCTCTTCTTCTTCTTCTTTAATTGTTTCCATTGTTCTTCGCCCTCTTTTCCTTCCTCCTTTCCATCTCCTCCAATTTCTTTCCAACCTTGCCCAATATTCTTCATCATACCTTTTGTCTGTCCATTTGAATAATTTTTTTGCCATAAATCTCCCTAGTAACTCCCCTCTCCGGAAAGTCCCTTTTTTCTTTTCCTGTCTCCTGACATCCTCCATGTCCCTTCTGTACTCCCTTTCATACTCCTCTATTGCTTCCTTGGCATTTTCCAGGTTTCCTTCTCCTTCCCAGGTATCTGATTCTGCTGTAAACCCTTTCTATCACACCAGATACTTATCCTTCCCTCTAATCCGTTGCTTATTCAGTATCCTCTCAACTTCCCATTTCTCTTCTTCTTCAATTATGACTGGAGCAGGTTGCTCTCTCTTTTGTCCTTCTACTTGCCCTACATATTTACATATTCTACTAATATTTACTACTGGATGTATCTTTATTGTACTTGGTAACTCCAATTCGACCACATTTGTTGATATGATTTTCTTGATCTTATAAGGGCCTACAAACCTCTCCATCAGCTTTTCTGTTCTTCTTCCGACCATCTGATATTTCAGATCCTTAGTGCTTAGTATTACTAAGTCTCCTACTTTATACTCATCAACTTCTCTCCTTTTTCTATCTGCATACTTCTTCATCTCCTCTTGTGCTTTTCCCAGTGCCACTTTTGCTTCCTCCTAAATCTCTTTCATCTTTGTCACAAATTTCTCTGCCCCTTTGTACTTCCTCTTCTTTCTTCCTTCAAACTCCATCCTAGGATTTTGTCCGTAATTTGCCTTAAACAGTGTCATTTGAGTACTCGAGTGTACTTTATTGTTATATGCAAATTCTGCTGTTTCCAACCATTCAGGCCATTGTTCTTGCCTATGATCGATAAACATTCTCAAGTATTGCTCTAACTCCTGGTTCACCCTTTCTGTTTGCCTATCTGTCTGTGGGTGAAATACTGTCGACAATTTACTCTCAATCCCCAACATCCCATTCAACTCTCTCATTAACCCTGCCACAAATTGGGGTCCTCTATCTGAAATGATGCTTTCCAGTAGCCCATGCAGTTTCCACACATTATCTCTAAACAACCTTGCTAATTCCTCTGCCAATGTTTTCTCTGTAGTTGGTATAAAGTGGACCATCTTAGTTAACCGATCCACTACTACTAGAATGCTATTGTATCCCTGCACTAAAGGCAACTTATTGATAAAGTCTGCCAATATATGTATCTATGGCTTTTCTAGAATTGAGTTTGGCATTAATTTTCCTGCTGGTTGTTCTGTGCGGTTTTTATTGTACTGGTAAGCATCGCACCCTTCTATATATTGTTTCACCTCTTTAGTAATCCCTGGCCACCAAAAGTTTCGAGTGACCAGTTCTACCATCTTCCACTGTCCTCCATGTCCTCCTACTGGTGTATTGTAGTACAGTCTAATTATTTCTGCCCTCAGTATATTGTCTTTTGGTACATACACCTTTCTCTCCTTGTACATTATACTGTTTACTTCCCTCCACTCTTCATCTCTTAGCATCTTTACTCCTGCTTGTTTTATTTCTTCCACTGCTTTGACCACTTCATTGTCTTTTACTTTTGACTCCCTCACCTTTTCCAACAAATCCACTCCTTCTACAATTACCTCAACCCTCTCCATTCTTCTGGTTTCTAACCACTCAGGTTTTACCAGTGTCTTATCCTCATTATCTTTTTCTACTCCTACTTCCCAGTCCAGCCTCCTACTTAAGCTATTCACTTTTCCTATCCTACTTCCTAGAATGTGTTTTAATGTAAAATTGAACCTTGACAGGTACAATGCCCATCTGGCTTGTCTTCTATTCAATTTTTGTGCTTTCCTGAAGTACTCAAGATTTTTGTGATCTGTCCAAATCTCAAATTTCGTTGTTGCTCCTTCTAGGAAATGTCTCTATGCTTCCAGGCATCTGACTACTGCTAACATTTCTTTGTTATGAATCTCATAGTTTCTTTCTGTATTACTTAGAGATTTAGAAATAAAAGCAACTGGCCTCCATAGCTCATCGGAACCCTTCATTGATAATACCCCACTAGTAGCGTAGTTTGAGGTATCTGCTTCTACTCTGAATTCTTTGTCTAGATCTGGGGCTGCCAGTACTGGTTTAGTCATAAAGACCCTTTTGAGCTCGTTAAATGCTTTCTGCTATTCTTCTTCCTACCGCCACTTTACATCCTTCCTCATCAGCACATTCATTGGCCTTGCTACTTGAGCAAAGTTTTGGATGAACCTCCTGTAATAGTTGGTGAGGCCTAAAAACTTCCTAATGTCTTTCATATTCCTTGGCTCTGGCCAACTCAGCACTCTGTCTACCTTCTCTTTCTCCATCTCTATTCCACTGGGTCCTATAACTACTTCCAGGAACCCAATCTTCCTTACTTTCCATGCACACTTCTCTGGCTTGATGTACAAGTCATTCTCTTCCAACCTCCTCAGGACCTCCTCTACTATCTCATCATGTCTCTCCTCCATTTCTGTCCCAACTAGTACATTGTCTACAAATGCTGCTACTTTTCCTTCATTGATCATATCTCTCAGGATCTCATTCATCATTGCTTGGAACATAGCTGGTGAGTTTGTTATCCCAAAGAACATGACTGTTGGCTCAAAGGACCCCATATGGGTTGTGAATGCTCCCTTCCACTTGTCTCCTTCCTTAATCCTTACATTGTTGAACCTCCACTGTAGATCCATTTTCATGAATATTCGCTTACTCCCCATGTTGTCAATTAAATCTGTGATTAACAGAAGTGGGTAGTTATTCTTCACTGTCTGGTCATTTAGATTGCAGTAGTCCATTACCATCCTCTTACTCCCATCCTTCTTGCCTACAAAGAATACTGGTGACATCTGAGGGGATTTTGACAGTCTGATGTACCCCTTTCTCAGTTGATCTTCTACAAAGTTCTGGACTTCCTCTCTCTCATTTTTGGATAGTGGGTAAATTTTTCCCTTCCATGGTTTGAACGTTTCCTTGAGATCGATAGCATGGTCCCAAACTTTTCTAGTTGGCATTCTTTCTGACTCTACTTTCCCAAACACTTTCCTCTATTTTAAAAATTTCCTTGGGACCAACTCCTCGATTTTCCTGTGGTCCTCCTCAATTTCCTCTTCTCTTCCCCAATCTTCCTTGTTGTTAATTGCCCATCTGACAATTTTCTCTTCCTCTAGGGTTGCTACCCTTTTTCCTTTCTCAACTCCTCTTGAGTTTATTCTACTACATAAAGATAGGCATCTCATCATTTTTACTTCTCTAGTTTCCCAATTGATTTCCAGGTTATATGCCTGTAACCATGGCATTTCCAGTATTACTTCCGTCTTCCCTAAGTCACACACATCCATCCTCATCCTTTCTACATGACTCTTGTAGTATATGTTTACTTCTACCTGGTGTGTAATGGCTCCTCCACTGTTGTTTGTCCCATCCACATTTCTGACCTTTATGGGTCTTTCTAGTTTCTACAGTGTAAACCCATGTTTTGCTGCTGCCCTCTTATCCATGAACATCCCTGTTGTGCCACTATCCAAGAGCACTTTTACTGTGACATCTTTGTGAGTGTCTAGCTTTTCTATCCCAATATTCAACTACACTTCTCTCAGCATTTTGAAGGTTCATCTGACCTCCCTTTGTCTACCCCCATCTTTTGCTGTGCCTTCTGGGACTCCTGCCCGTACGCCGCTCTGCTGCACCTTTTCCCTCCTAGGGTATGCCGCCTCTGCTTCCTTTCTTTTCTGACATCTACACCACTTCTGTCTGTCTGAAATCACCCCCTGTCCTCTATTCTCCTCCACATGGCACCCTTTCTGTCCACACTTTTCACACTCCACATATGATACTATTACTTCCTTCATGTGCCACCTCAGCTCTAACAGGCATGCCATGTCTAGAATGCCCTCTCCACAGTGCTCCTGTGCCCTTTGTCGTAGGACATGTGCCAGACTCCTCTTCCACTCCTTTTGCTGTGCCTTTTGTGGTATGGCCACATGTGCTGCCTCCCCTTCCACTTGTAACTTCTTTCCTTCTTTCCAAAGAGGATACTCTCTATACTTGTGTCCCTTCTCCCCACACTTAAAGCATTCTACTTCCACCATCTCCTGCTTTCTTATCATCCTCTCCTTCATATCACACTGCATCACCCTACTTGACAACACCTTGAATTTATTTTGGAGAGTGGTTCCCCTCTTCTCCTCTTCTTCCTTATTCCTGCAATTTCAGGCTAGGTGCCCAAACTTTCTATACCCCCAGCACATCCTTCCCTCTCTTCCTTCTATTTCTGCCCTTAGTTTGGCCAGGGCATGCTGTTGGTTGAGCATACTGCCCATAAGAGAGTTGTATTGTTCCAGAGACATGGTACTACATCTCTGGAGAAGTCAAAATAGAAATGATCTTACTAATGTTACGTCTACTGGGGCACAAGATCTTCACCTAGCTAGACACCTACTGTCCTACTTACTACTGCCCTAATACTATGGTTATACTATCACCCCAAGAAGAGAATCTCTAACCTAAATACCTTCTTAAGGATGCAGCATTACTCCTTTGCATGTACTGATTACAATGGACCACCAGCACAAGGTTTATAAGGCAAATACTGCTATTTCTATCTATCAATGCTCAGTTGCAAGTTCTGGCCTTGATCATGGTGCCTGAGCTTGGTACCATGTCTCTACCTTCAGTCCCTAACTAACTAATAAGTTCCCTTAAGCCAAGGGCCCAGCTATATATAGAGGTGACTAGTGATCATGATGATCACTGGTCAAGGGTTGAGATGGTTGTGAGAGTAAGGGTGAGCAAGGTCCAAGGTGGATAGTGCTCTAGATGTAGAATCAAGTTCTAGTGTAAGAACTTAGACCGAGATGCCTTAGAACTACTCCTAGTCCAAGTTGACAAGGAGAACTCAATGGAGTTCTCATTTGATTTTAGTACACTACTTATACATGTCTTGTGTTTACTTTTATTTACAAAGTCCCACACATCTCCTCTGGGTCATTCCATCCCACGCATCCAACAATTTTCTAATTAAAAAGAAAAGAAAAGGAAAAGAAAAATAAATAATAACTTAGCTGTTTTGGCTGAATCATGACAACAAGCACCCTTATAAGACCTCTTCCCAGAAACCATCTCTACTAGGTCCAAGCAAGAATAAAAGTCAGTTGTTTAGAGCATAGCTGATGAAGATGTTGGAAGAAAGTAGTGACAATCCAGACTCCCCTCCTGAGAATGTCAAAATTAATAATATGTCAATTGAGGATATCCCTGATCCTGTTCCCCCAAGTGGGAAGAAAAAGGGGACACCCAAATTGGATTTTCCCTTGGGACTATAGAGTATAATGTCTGTGATCTACAGTTGGAGAAAAGTATACCCTCTATTAGCTCACAAAAGTCAGAAGTAGTACTGGAATCTTGTAATAATATAGCACACAACAAGACTACCTCCTTTAAAATTCCAGTTATACTTTGGGTATATGGAAAGAAAGTATAGACCAAGACTTTAGTTGATTTGGGAGCTACCACAAACTTCATCAATAGAGTCATCATAGAAAATAATAATCTGGTAACATATAAACTGGCAAATCTATATCATGTAATCAATGTGGATAGCACTCCCAACAAGATGGGACAAATAACCAAGTATGTTCAAGCTTATGTAGAAATTAGATCACATAAGATGATCTGGCACCTCTTTGTTATTAATTTAGGGAATAAGGAGATGATGATTGGGTATTTATACTTGTATAAGCATAATCCAAATATTGATTGGCAAAAAGGTCAATAGGAGCTTACCAGGTGCCTGGATATATACACTAGTAAAGCCCATAAAATACAAAATGTAGAAGCAGGAGCTAATAAACTTTACCTTGAACTGGATATCAGTGAATCTCTCTTATTGGATGATATAGGAGATAAGGACCCTAACAACTATATTCTTAGCTGGGAAGACACAACTGACCCAGGCAGTCATCAATAGGCAATGATGATTGTAGCTATACTCAACAATCAAGACCAATATAGGGACTCAGATTGCAAAGACACAAAAATCTGGAAGGCTCATGTGCCAGAATGGCTACATGAGTATAGGAATGTGTTTTCAAAGAATAAGTCAGAGAGAATATCAATACAGAAACTGTATGACCATGTGATTGACTTTGTAAAAGGCACAATGTTTCCCAAGCCAGCCAAGGTCTATCTGCTCTCTTTAGTGGAAAGAAACTCTCTTGACACATGGATCAATGAGGAACTCAGAAAATGATATATCTGACCATCTACTAGCCTAATAGCAGCTTCATTCTTTCTTGTAAAGAAGCACAATGGAAACTTATGACCTATTATGGACTATAGAGCCCTCAATGGAATTACTGTCAAAAATTGCTATCCAATCCCTAGAATAGCTAACTTGATTGAATCACTCAGCAAAGCCTCAATCTTTACCAAAATTGACTTGAGGTGGGGATACAACAATGCTCACATTAGAGAAGGAAATGAATGAAAAACAGCATTTATTACAAGATGAGGTCTTTTTGAGACAACCATTATGTATTTTGGTTTGTCCAATGCACCAGCAACCTTCCAAAGCATGATGAATAACATATTGGGAGACTCGATTTGCATACAACTAGTAATGGTATATTTAGATGATATTCTAATATTTGGGATATGTTTGAAGGAATACAGATAATTGGTCAAAGAAGTGCTGAAAAGGCTCCAATTTAATAATCTGTCATAAGTCGCCTTGACTATGATAATAAGCTATAAATAGAATGGATATGAACTGAAGTTGAACCAGTAGCTGATGGACAGCTTGTAGTTTAAATAAGGACAAATAGCATACTTGTATATATAGTAGACTACAATTAAGCAAGAACTCTATTGAGTTCTCTTCTAACCCTGAAGCACTACCTTGAGTTAACCCCTAAGTTAAGGTTCTTGAGTCAGTTGCTGACAGAAGAACTTAATTCCATACTCTAGGCACTGTTTGCTTTGAACCCTGCCTAAACTTTACTTTCTTATTGTTCTCAATTGATAATCATTTCAATTACTAATTCTCTTGGATAGCGGGTCCTAGCTGTAAAAGGAACTTGGTAGTCAGTTAGGGACTGCTAGTAGAGACTCAGTACCAAACCTAGGTATTGTGTTCAAGACCTGACCTAGCAATTGGGTAGTGCTTAGTAGATTACTTGTATACTTTCACTTTATTAACCTTGTACTGGAGATCTATTGTGATCCATACATACAGAGGAATAGCAGTGCATCCCTAAGAAGCTGCTTAGAGTAGGGATCCTCTTCTTAGAGGTGATAGTGTAACCCTAGTACTAGGACAGTAGTTAGTAAGGCAGTAGGAGTCTGGTTGGGTGAAGATCTTGTGTCCCAACAGATATAGTTGTAATTAGTAAGATTCCAAAAATTCTATTCCACTTCAAGGGGGTACAACACTATATCTCTTGAACAATATAACCAGCTTATAAGTGATATACTCAATCAACAGTGGACCCTTACCAAACTAAAGGCAGAACTAGAAGGAAGAGAGGGGAGAAAGTGTTTCAGTTGTAGAAAGTTCAGGCACCTAGCCTGTAACTGCAGGAACAGTATTGGAGAAGAGGAGGAGAAACTGATCCCAAAAAATAAGTTTGAAGTATTGGTGAGTTGAGTGATGCAATGTGGAGTAAGAGATGAAGTAGAGGTGAGATGGCAGGAAAGAGAAGAGGAAGGAGTAAAGTGCTTTAGATGCTGGAGAGTTAGGTACCACAAATGGAAGTGTTCAAACATAGAAGTAGAAAAAAGAAGGGGAAGAAAGGAGGAGATAGCACATGTAGCCAGGCCATAAAAGGCACAGCAAGAGAAGAGACTGGTATATCCTATATGGGAAAAGGCACAGGAGTATTGTGATGAGTGAAGCATGCCCCTAGAAGGTGCTCTCCTACTTGATAGAGGATGGATTACAGAGGAGGTGGTAGTGACCTATGTAGATTGTAGAGGATGTGAGGGTAGAGGAGCACAGTTCTATGAAAACTGAGAGCAGGGCTTTTTTCTCAAAAAACAAGTAAGAAATGTATGGTGTGATCTTTGCCAGGAAGCATGGGATTGGAGAGATAGAGAAGCAAGGAGGGGAGAAATGACAAGGGTACAGTGTATAGAATGTGGAAGAAGAGATGCTATAGGAGAAAGAGTATCAGAACAAGAAAGGAAGAAGATTTTGTATCCAGAGTATAGGACAGGAAACAAGAAGCTATGGTAGAACTGGAAAGTAGCAGTGCACCCTGTAGAGGAAAAAGCATAGCAGAGTAGCATGTAGGCAGAGACTCTGAAAAGCACAGCAAAAATAGAGGATAGACAAAGGTACATCAGAAGAATGTTCAAAATGTTGAGAGAAGTATGGTTGAGCATTGGAGTAGAGAAAGTAGACACATATAAGAGGGTAACAGTGAAAGCACTCCTAGATAGTGGTGTAACAGGGATTTTCATAAACAAGAAAATAACAGCAAAACATAGGTTTAAACTGCAAAAGCTAAATAGACCAGTGATAGTCAGGAATATGGATAGAATGAACAATAGTAGAGGGGCTATTATACACCAAGTGGAAGTAAATGTATACTACAAAGGCCATGTAGAAAGAATGGAAATGGATATATGCAATTTGGGGAGAACAGATATTATACTGGGGATACTATGGTTGCAAGTACATAACCCTGAGATAAATTGAAAGACAGAAGAAGTCAAAAAAACAAGATGTCCACCAATCTGTGAAAGAAAGATAGCAGTAAGGGAAAAAATAGAGAAAAAGAAGAAGATTGGGAAGAGAATTAGAGTAGCAGACCAAGCAGACAGAGAAGAGTAGAAATGGACAATAGAGGAAAAATTTGATAATAAAGTTGAGCTAAACAGAGAAAAAGTGAGGAAAATAGTGCCACAAAAGTTTCATAGGTAGCTCAAAGTATTAAAGAAAGTAAAATCAGAGAGGATACCAGTAAAGAAACCTTGGGATCATGCAATAAACCTAAGAGAAGATTTTATGCCAAGAAAAGGAAGGACATACTTGATATCAAGAGAAGAGAAAGAGGAGATTAGAGAATTTGTAGAGGAACAGTTGAGAAAGGGGTATATTTGACCCTCCAAGTCACCTCAGACTTCACTGGTCTTCTTTGTAGGGAAAAAGGATAGAAAGAAAAGAATAGTATGAGACTATAGATATTTCAATAAAGGGATGGTTAAGAACAATTATCCCTTGCTTTCAATTTCAGACCTGATTGACACCATGGGCATGAAAAAGATGTTTACAAAGATAGACTTACAATAGGGGTACAACAATGTATGGATAAAAGAGAGAGATAAGTAGAAGGCTGTATTTACAATATATCTTGGAGTGTATGAACCCACTGTGATATTTTTTGGTCTCACAAACTTACCAGCAACATTCCAGGCAATAATGAATGATATATTAAGAGATCTAATAGACATAGGAAATGTAGCGGTATTTATGGATGATGTGTTGGTAGGGATAGAGGATAAAAAGAAGCATAATAATATAGTGGAGAAAATTCTAAGGAGGATGGAAGCAAACAATCTGTATTTAAAACTAGAGAAATGTGTGTGGAAAGTTAAAGAAATTGACTTCTTAGGACTAGTGATAGGGGCAGATTAGATAAAGATACAGGAAAAAAAAATGTCAGGAGTTCTAGAATGGCCAAGGTCTAAGATGGTTAAAGATGTGTAGAAGTTCTTAGGATTAGCAAATTACTATAGATGATTTGTAAAAGATTTTGCCAGAATAGCTAAACCACTACATAAACTGGTTAGAAAGAATAAGAAGTGGAACTAGAGAGAAGAGTAGAAAAAGGCATTTGAGGAGTTGAAGCAGATATTCATAATACAACTAGTGTTAGTGGTACCAGATCTAGATAAGGAGATGAGAGTAGAAGCAGATGCATTGGAGTATGTGACAGAAGGAGTATTGTCAATGAGGTATAAAGATGACAAGTAGAGACTAGTAGCCTTTATTTTAAAGTTGTTAAATAAAGCTGAACAAAATTATGAAATTCATGACTGAGAGATGCTGGCAATTATCAGATGCTTAGAGGAGTGGAGGTACTTACTAGAAGAAGCACAAAATAAATTCAAGATTTGGAGTAATCACAAAAATCTAGAATATTTTATAAGTAGTCAGAAACTGAACTGTAGACAAGCAAGATAGGCCTTGGACCTATCTAAATTTGACTTTACTCTTAAACATGTGCCAGATAGTAGCATGAGAAGAGCCAATAGCCTTAGTAGGCATCCAGACTGGCAGATTGGAGTGGAAAGAGATAATAAGGATAGAGTATTGGTAAAAAGGGAGTAGCTGGAAGTCAGAGCAACACAAGTGGCAGAAATTGTGATAAAGGGAGTAGATTTACTAGAGAAGATTAAGAAGTCAGATACAAAAGATGATAAAGTAATAAAGGTAGTAAAAGAAATGAAGCGAGCAGGAGTAAAGATGTTGAGAGATAAGGAGTGGTAAAAGGAAGATAGGCTAATGTTAAGAGATAGAAAGGTATATGTTCTAAGGGACAAAAAACTGAGAGAAGAAGTAATCCAGCTACATCACAATATGCCAGTAGGAGAACATAGAGGACAATGGAAGACAATGGAGCTGGTTACTAGAAACTTCTAGTGGCCAGGGGTAACAAAGAAAGTCAAGAAGTATATAGAAGAATGCGATGTCTGCCAAAGAAACAAGAATCATACAAAAGTACTAGTAGGAAAGCTAATGCCAGTACTAGAGAAACCCTGGGCCCATATCATAGCAGACTTTATTACAAAGTTACCATTAGTACAGGAATACAATAGTATATTAGTAGTATGTGATAGGTTGACAAAAATAGTACACTTTGTACCTACTACAGAAAAGACTTTAGCAGAGGGAGTAGCGAGATTATTCCAGGATAATGTCTGGAAACTATATAGTCTACCAGAGAGTATTATTATAGATAGAAGAGCATAGTTTGTAGCAGGAATGATAAAGGAGCTAAACAATATATTGCGGATTGACACAAAATTGTCCACAGTATAGCAACTTAGCCTGAGACAACTTAATTACACTCTAAGTCTGAGTTGACAAGGAGAACTCAATAGAGTTCCCATTTGATTCTGTACACTACTTATACAACTACTATATAGTCTATGTACTACTTTCCCACACATCATATAATGTTATTATGAGACATGACCTTGTGACATCCTGGCATGTGACTGTGATATGCAACATTGTCATGTGACATTTTCCTGTACTTATTCCTTGTATAGTAAGTCCAAATAAGAAAAGAAAAGAAAAGAAAAAGAGAGTAAAATAAAATAATGATTTAGCCATTTTGCCAAGTCATAACACTACTCCTCTCTCAAGATTCCTCATTCCAAGGATTTTTATAACTCATAGTAGAGGTTACAGATATTCTCCATTTTATTGTTCTCTTCATTCTACTCTCTAAGTCCAGATTCTTCTTGACCAATTTCTTCTTCTTTTTCCTTAATTGTTTCCACTATTCTTTGTCCTCTAATTGGTTCTTTCTTCCAGCATCTCCAGTTTCTTTCTAATCTTGCCCAGTACTCTTTATAATATCTCTTATCTGTTTATCCATATAACTTTCTTGTTATAAATCTTCCTGGTAATTCTCCTTTCCTGAATGTTCCTTTTTCTTTTTCTTGTCTCCAAACATCCTCCATGTCTTGTTGATATTCTCTTTTAAACTCTTTAACTACTTCTTTTGCATTTTATAGATTCTCTATTCCTTCCCAAGTATCTAACTCTGCTGTAAATTCTTTTCACTGTACTAAATACTTGTCTTTTTCTCTAATCTGCCACTTATTTAGTATCCTCTCAACCTCCTATTTCTCTTTTTCTTCAATTATAACTAGAGCTGGTTGCTCCTTCTTTTGCCCTTCCACCTGCCCTATGTATCTATATATTCTGCTAATGTTTACTACTGGATGTATCCTTACTGTACTAGGTAACTCCAATTCAACTGCATTTGTCAATATAATCTTCTTTATTTTATAGGGGCCTACAAACCTCTCTGTCAACTTCTCTGTCCTTCTTCCAACCATTTGGTATTTCAAGTCCTTAGTGCTGAGCATTACTAAGTCCCCTACTTTATATTTATTGACTTTTCCTCTTTTCCTATTTGTATACTTTATTTCCTCCTGTGCTTTCCCAGTACTGCTTTTGCTTCTTTCTGTACCTCTCTCATTTTAATCACAAACTTCTCTGCCCCCTTGTATTTCCCTTTTCTCCTTACTTCAAATCCTATCCTAGAATCTTGCCCATAGTTTGCCTTAAAGGACAATGTCTTAGTACTTGAATGTGTCTTATTGTTGTAGGTGAACTCAGCCATTTCCAACCAATCTAGCCACTGCTCTTGTCTGTGGTCTATGAACATCCTCAAATACTGCTCAAGTTCTTGGTTGATTCTTTCTGTTTGCCCATTCATCTAAGGGTGGAATGCTGTTGACATCTTGCTCTCAATCCCCAACATTTTATTCAACTCCTTTATTAATCCTACCATGAATTGGGGTCCTCTATCTGAAATGATACTTTCAGATAACCCATATAGTTTCCACATGTTGTCCCTAAACAGCCTAGCTAGCCCTTTTGCTGATGTTTTCTCCATAGTAGAAATAAAATAAACCATCTTTGTTAATCTGTCCACTACTACTAAGATTGAGTTGTATCCCTGTACCAATGGTAGTTTTGTAATGAAGTCTGCTGATATATGACTCCAGGGCTTTTCTGGTATTGAATTAGGCATTAATTTGCCTGCTGGTTGTTCTGTGTGGTTTTTATTCCTTTGGTAGAAATTGTATCCTTCCATATATTGCTTTATCTCCTTTGTTACTTCTGGCCACCAAAAGTTTTTCATGACCAATTCTACTGTTTTCCATTGCCCCCCATGTCCTCCTACTGGTATATTGTGATATAACCTAATAATCTCTGCTCTTAATTTCTTGTCCTTAGGTACATATACCTTCCCCTTCTTGTACATTATATTGTCAATTTCTCTCTATTTTTCACCTCTTAGCATCTTACTCCTGCTCACTTTATCTTTTCCACTGCTTTAACTACTTTGTTATGTCTTACTCTCGACTACTTTACTTTCTCTAGTAAGTCCACTCCCTCTATGATCACCTCTACTCCTTCTGTCCTCCTCACTTCTAACCATTCTGGCTTAACCAGCATTTCATTCTTATTATCTTTTTCTACTCCAACCTTCCAATCTGGCCTTCTGCTCAAACTATCTGCCTTCCCTATCTTACTTCCCAGAACATGTTTGAGCATAAAGTCAAATCTAGATAAGTATAGTGTTATGAGAGCCTCGAGTAGAAAAAAAGATGTCCCACACATTCTGAACACTCAGTCTAAAATCCCCAAGCATACAATGGAGTAAAGACAGAAGCAGAATAGGGACTTAGTAAGCCAAGTCACGTGACAAGGTCAGGTGACCATAG
>Ga0153980_1000742_pt1 | contig 14269 bp, 21 predicted proteins | sample TSGA064MetaG_FD_104722 | JGI IMG/M metagenome (GOLD analysis project Ga0153980, IMG submission 104722) | Attine ant fungus gardens microbial communities from Georgia, USA - TSGA064 MetaG | ecosystem: Host-associated > Fungi > Mycelium > Unclassified | place: USA: Georgia, Magnolia Springs State... | reverse complement strand
TTCGGCTTTTGCTCGGGCTTCCGCCTCCCTCTCAGCAGGGCCATGGGCCAATGTACACCCCGGTCAGACTCTTTTACCAACTGATGGAGTTGTACCGTCCACTTCCTCCACTTCCATGCGGCCGGTTTTCTCTGAAAGCGAGATCAACGCCATAACTCGAAATCTGAGGGAGATCCTGCGAATACATGAGGACTTGCTTTCTACCTTGCGAAGAATCATGACATCATCTGGTGTGCTTGACACGCTCGGCAAGAGTGACTTTTTGAGGCCCGAGCCAGAGGTTTTCTTATCGTTGACATCTGCCCTCGAGGCTATATCGAAGAAGTTTATTACTGAGGTGGGTTCTACCTGTCTAGGTTCTACACCTGCTGATATGACCGCAGGCTCCCAAATTTGAGGCGTATCAAACGCTTTGTGCTGGCCATCCTGAGGCAATAAGCATCATCAAGCGCGTAGCATCACAGCATCCCGCAGAATGGGAGCTGTTTGAGCAACGATGTCGGTCTGCAACGGCCAAACTTGATGCACTGGGAGAAAGTCATCACATTTTTGACCTCAGCCGGAATAGGGGTCGCAACTGTCTTCTTGATGTGTCTATAGGAGAAAAGACGGGGCGAGGGCGGCGGCGCACGATAGCCGCAGTAACTTCAGTGTCCAAGCCTGTCACTCAAGGTGCCAAGGAGGTAGAACGTCAAGCTGATTCTAAGCAACCTCGCTTGCACCTCATGGACTATTTAATTAAACCTGTGCAACGCATTTGCAAGTATCCCCTTCTACTTCGACAATTGATACTCAGGAGCCCCTGTGTTGAATTCAGTGAGGTCACTGTTGTAGTCAAGGACGCAATCCAGGTTATGCGCGATGTAGCATTCTCTGTCGACGAGGCTCGTAGGAAACGTGAGGCAATCACAAAGTCTTCTCTGATTATGTCTCGTTTCATTTTGCCTTCTATGTCACCTTCACTCAGTCCGAGTTCACCAGTTTCCCCCCTACAGATGCTGACATCAGCCTTTCTCTTGTCTCTTGGACCATGCCTTCTCTCTGGGTCGTTGGATGTTATGTACTATACCCCTCGACAATCGTTTGGTCAACTTCAGACCCTTACAGCCAAATACTTGGGCATTTTCCTATATTCCGGAGGATATCTCATCCTCTCCAAAGTCCATAAGGGCAAGAGATATGAACCAAGGCATTGGTTCTCACTAGCCGACTTTGAGATTACGGGAGCCGATTCAGACGAAGGTCCGTTCCCTACTGATTTTCGGTATCTTTCATTTTGATAATCATCTTCAAGCTATGCTCCCATGCTCTTTCCGGCTATCTACGAAAACTATCCATTTTGAAATGGCCGCTGCTTGCCAAAGGGAGAAAGATATTTGGCTCGAGGCCATCTCAGACTCGAGGCTACAGGAGTCGACATGGTGCAATGAACCTCTTCCCAGCTTTAAGGTTGCTGGGAAAGGAATGCGCTCAGCTGAAATGCGAGTAGACTGCCTCGCGCCCGATATGACGCACCCAATTCTGGGGTCTTCAGATACTGAACTATCAGCTTCATCTATCCGTCGTAAGAAACTTACGCTGAGAAAAAGTGATATTACAGCACTACAAGAAATGTCCCGCCATCCAAATCGACGCTCTTCCACTGCTTCCATCAAGTCTATTTTTGCCCCCATGGGATATGATCCCGACTCAATTTGCATCAACCGTTCTTTGATCAGTGGTCGCCTTCAGACTGACCACGAGCTCGAAGACGTTACTTCACAGGTCTGCCTTCATGCCCGACTACAAGCACGACTGCAAGATGAGGTTCTGTTTCCTCAGCCTTTACAGCAGTATAGCGAACGCTCCAACTTTTCGCGTTCCAGTTCTGCAATCAGTGTAGCTGGTTTGGCGAGAAATCGCCTTTCAAAGCAGGAGAGTCTCAGGGTACCACGGCGGAAGCCACGTTGCGACAGCATGACTACTTTTGAAGTTTCACAGCCTCCTGAAGTACCACCTCTCCCATTGTCTGTGAGAAGAAGTATGAAGAGATTTAGTCTTCAAACATTGCCTACTCAGCGGGTGTCGGCTTCATCGACATCCTCCACAGCGCATAATGCACCATTTACGGCATCATCCTGGTCGTCTGCGAGCGCCAGTCCTCTCAGTCGAGAAAATTCTCCATTATCGCGGAGTAATCGAGGTTCACAGTCATTTGCGCGGACTGTCAAGGGCCTCTTCATTCGCTCTGGCCAAATGAGCCCCCAGTCCCCAACTCAGTTGAAGTCAAGTGACTTGAAGGTAGATCAACCTTCTCCACTCTTGAGACGGTTAACACTACAAGGGACGCTACGGATGAGCCTTCGACGGAGGGCACGACGCGTGGCACCTGATGAAGAGAAGCTCGCCTGAGGTAAAGTGTTGGCCTGCAGTACTCGTTACGGTACTCGTTCTGCAAAGCTGGCAGATTTGACATGGTTATCATTTTCCACCTTTTTTTTTCATACTGCACAAGGTTATTATCATCGCCATTCATCGATTGCAGGTCTATTCTTCTCTATTCTTAGACTTAATTTATAATTATTATATCCTTATCCTCCCTTAGAAAACTTAGAATTCTTCAAATATTCATAACCGATGGTGTTTTATAGACGACACACACATAGTAAATATTCAGTATCAATCAATGCGCATGGGCTACCAGATCAGTGGAGCGAAGTAGGTAAACACTGCATGACGTAGGTAAAGCAAAGGTCCGTAGGCCCTAGAAAAAAACAAGAAAACAAAAAATGTGTTGTTTGTGATGTACAGTAAAAATGCAAAATGATACAACAACCAAAGATGAAGTGAGGAAAATTTCAGTCGTCTACGAGATCAAGCCATGAGCGCGGAGTAGAGAAGCCCATTCTTCCTGTTGTGATTGGAGTTCGACGATTTGGCGTTTCAGTTGCCTATGGATCGCTTTTGATTAAGCCAACGCAAATGAGTCGTTGTAAAAGCCTACTTACGAATTCTCTCGGTCGAGGTTATTCCTGGATTCCTTTGTCTTTTGTAGATCTTTGGCCACGGCCTTCCAGGCTTCGTCATTCGGGAGACCCACATCGTTGTACATGTTGTCAAGTTCTTCGTTGAAAGCTTCAAACATGATCTCCTTCTCCGTCGTCGCGTCGTCCAATAGGCTTTTGATCAGAGTACACTGTCTCTTGGAGTTTAATAGATCGAGCTTGGCACGTTCCAACTCGATGGCTTTCTGTGTGTAAGGGGGAATTTCAAAATCAGCAAATCGACGACTCAAGTAAAAACGGATGACGGACGAACCTCCCTCAACTGCGTAGTCAATGTCTTGAGCTCAGTTTGCAGGGTCTCTTGATGAGACAAAGCTTGGACTAGATTTTTGTCTGCGTCAGAAAACAAATCCTCTATCTTGCGCGAGAACTCGTCCGATCCTCCTCCTGACGCAGCTGGTAACACTCGCGATGTCATTTCGCCAAATATGTTCGTTCGTTGTGCTCTTACAGCAGGCAAATGATCCGCCGTTTGCCGTTTACCAATCAAAGCACGCATTTCCTCCATTCGAGCTTGAGCCTCTTTAGTCTGTTGTGGTGAAAAACGCCATGAGAAAGAAAAACAAGTGGTAATTCCCATTGAGGGTCAAGTAGCTTTACTCACCAGAGGCGTGTTTGGCGCACCGTGAGGTATACGTTGAGTTTTATCAGGCGAAGAAGGCCGTGAATGTGGCTCTTCATGAAGCGAACTCCGCGAATTTGATACACGATGGCTTTCAACTTCCACCTTGATCTTCTTCACCGCCCGCCTTGACGCCTCAATCTATTACGTTGTCAAGTTCAAAAGTCAGATGAAAGACAAGTAGAGAAAAAAGCCGCACATCCTCTTTTGTCGACACAGCCAGCTGCGTCATTTGTTCTAATGTCTCCATATTAATACTTGGGGTGGACGATTGGGGCCCGCGTTTCGTTCTTTTGAACTGTGGCGATCGATGCTTAGGAGAAACCACGCGATGATTAATAGGCCGACTCAACGGCGAATTTCGGACACTACTCTTCCTAGCAAGAGGCGAAGTATGAACTGTTGATGACCGCACAGAATTCTTCTTCTTAATCGACAGTGGCTCAACATTCCCGTGAGTTGCACCCGTTGCGCTACTACCACCACCTACCACAGTGGGAAATACAACAGCAAGTGGAGCAGTAGATGAGGGACCTGGGCCTGAACTCGAACTTGAAGCTCTGGGCGTTGTCTCAGTATTATTCTGGTACGGCTGGGGACGTAGGAACTGCTGGCGCTTGCTTCGAGGTATAGGTGTTGGTTCTAATGACACAGAGAGTGATGACGTTGACGAAAATGGAGTCGGTTCAGGTGAGGCTCTTGGGGAAGCTTCGGAATCAAGGTCATCAGAAAGATAAGGCAGTTCACTGGTGGTTTCCGGACTCCTGGGTATAGGGGAAGGGGAAACACTTCGAGGTCCCATGGGCCTGCGATCAGATTGTCTGGAAAGGGGACGGGAGGTATGTTCGGGAGATGTTAGCGAGTCGGGCTGGGGCATTGATGACCTGTAATTGCTAGTCTCAAAAGAGGATGGGCGTAGCGATGACGGTGGATCCTCTTCAAAGGTTCGGGTTAGCCTGTGTGGTTGATTGGACCTGGAACTATACGAAATAACAGACCTTCATAAATCATCTCCTCCACAGGTATGCTTAAAGACAATCCGGGCTTTGCAGGTTGATTCAGACTATTCTGCCTAGCCAACTCCAGTTGCATAGCAAGATTATAATCCGAAGTATCGATATCTTTGATCTTATCCTGTATCGTTCCATCTTCATCCTCGAAGTCACTGTATTCCGGTCCCATCTCTTGGGAGGGCACCGTCAAGGATCCAGCACGAGAAACCGGCCTACTTGAATCTCTCTCCGATTCGGCTGTCGATACGGATGTAGCTGGAGATCTTGCTCGACTAAATAACTTTCTCGGACCTGCCTTGGAGGACTTTGAGGCGAAGAACGACATATCCTCATCCATCGAATAAACCGTTGTTGGAGCTGTAGAGTTTGACCTGGACGAAAACTTGGCCAAACTACCATCACCACAGGTACTAGTGGTCTGAGTGTAAGTTGACGATCGACTGAGTGTTGATGACTTTCCCTTCCTGTGACCGTTGATTGAACCAGTGAAAAAATCTATAGCGGTAGATCCGGGGCGACCATTGAACAGATTTCGGGAGAGTGCATCAAGGCCGAATCTAGCAACGCGAGAACGATGTATGGGGGTCGAAGGCAAAGAGTTCTTCCCCGTCCTGAACTCGAAAAGCCCAAACTGATGAACTTGCGATGTTGTGAGTGGTTATTGCTACCTTAAAGTATAGCAAAAGCTCACTGGTTTGGATGATACGGGTTGGGATGCGCTCTGTCTGTACAATATCCTCCTCGTGTTCGTCATCTGGGTCATTCGATGATACAGAGTACCGACAAAGTCCTCCTGCCAACGGTTGGACACGAATACGGGCGAAAGGCGGTGCTCCTACGCCAAATGGTATCGGATCGGCTGATCCCAAGGGGTCAATGTGAACTACCATCTTGGTCTAATAGACCCAAAACTTCAGCAAAATTCAAGACGCACAAAATATCAGATCACTACACCTTCTTCGCCTCCTGAAGGAAAGCAGTACGCTGATAGACGTTGAAGTAGGCACGAGCGATGGTAGTTTTCCCGGAACGACATTCTACTTCTTGTTCATCGGAAGAAAGAACGACAGATTGTCCGACACGAGAGCGATACATTGCTTGAACATGCCACAGGTTTCCAAGAAATCTTTGTTTGTCTGATTCTGTCCCATAACCTGCAGGCAGCCGAGGATTTACAACAGTGAATGACCGGAATGGACGACCTGACCATCGTTCTGTTCGGTTTGGTGGTGGATTCTCCAGATAGAGATGAAAATCTGGTGAATCATTGTCAAGGCTCCTGGTCAAAATAGATCAATCGCCTACCAGCTCCACCCACGTCTGTTGCAACAATATCTGTGACGTCCACAACTCCCTTACACGATAACCCACTTTTCTTCTTTGCCGTCGGGACCCCACCTTTGGTCACTTTATCCAACTCATCTAACCCTGTCAGCGCTTTGCCACCTTTATCACTGCTTCCTGGCCGTTTCACAATAACGAGTTTGTCGTCAAAAAGGAACAATGTACAGTGAAGCAAAGTAGGTGATACATTTGGCGAGGAAGCTCCTAATGATGTGGAAGATTCAGAAATCACGTCTTCTACATCGATGCAGTCAATGAATTTGCGCGAATTAGAGAACAAGTCGGGTGGAAAGCCATCAATAGTCGTGGTTAAACAGTAGAAAACAGCTGCCCGTTTAGTTTGCTCATCAGCTTCTGCAAGCGCGATCTTGCTTGCTATTTCGTCGGCTTCGATGATCTTGACTCGTTGCGGGTCATCGGGTGCCATATGTTTTAACATCGTCCGGAAAAGCAAGGTATATCGCGGTATTCGTTGGACAGGCTCCATAAGAAGCTCTCGTAGGCCCACACGGTTCTTTGGATCAGTAGCTTGGTATTTGATATGCTAATAACGCATCAGTGGATCAACACGCAGGGAGAAGATAAGCACACGCACGTCGATATAAGCAGCAAATCGCGAGGACCTCTTGGAAGCCTCGCGTTCAAAGATGAGTTGAGCATCTTCACGCTTGACGTAATATTGTTTATACTGATCGAACCCTCTGAGGTCTTTAAGATGCCGTAAAGCCACATCCCCTACACCCCCCACTGTCTTCGCACCATTCGGAGCTAACATCTTTTCCAAATCCACCAAGAAAGCTTCGTTGACTGGCAATAGGTTATCGATATTGCCGAAGAGGGTTTTGGCTTCATATGCAGGGATGATGGCGGTTTCTTTGCTACGCGCAAAGCTTCGTAAAGGATCAGCGTAGTCGTTCTTGAGAATTTGTAGCCGTTTGACATATGTGCGTTCACTCGTGACGAGCTCGGTGACGACGGCGGAGAGGGCAGAGGTATCTGTCAACTTGCGTTTGCGAGGAGCTATTGCATCCTAAAAGCCGTGATCACGGAGCCATCAGTGTATTTCAGCGGACACCATCCGGGTGCAAGTACAAATCTGAAGATTGAGCTTACAGGATTAGATATGGATGTGGCAGAAGCCGAAAACATTTCGCTCGTGGATATTGAAACGGGTTGTCCTAATGAAAGAACAAGATCCTGTATTTCTGCGCCATTGTTGAATAAACAAGACCGACAAGGCAACCGCGAACGCACCCTCAGAGAGTCTTCTCCCATTTTCGGAGCCTTCCACTACTACCCCACAGTAGAAGACGCGCCTGGTGACAGTCTGGATCAGAGATCTTGCGCGGGGTCGAGAATCATCGGCAGGGGCCAAAGGAACAGTTTTTCGTGGGGAAGTATTGATAGACATTGTATTATAAATTGAGGCGGGACTGCATGGGGTATCTCTGGCTGGAGTGAAAGTCTTGCCGCCGCGAACCAAAGTAAGATTGCGATCACATGACCAGCGCGATCTGTAGTCTTAGCCGTGGCGTTGGACCATGGGACTCCTGCGAAAGCTTTGCGAGGGGGGGGAAGATCTTGTGCAAAAAAAAACAGAGCTTAACGCAGATCGGGATACGTACTTCGGCTGATTGCCTGCCGTCGATCCGCTCTTGACAAACTCAATTTCGAAAAGAAATCTGATCGGGAAAACAAATCTATTTCTCAGTATACGAGATGCCATGTGACTTTGATACAGCTTGCCGTCCTTTGGCTCGATGCCTCCAATGTCGATCAGTTACTAAAACCTTTATACTTGGCATCATTCACTGTTGATGGAAATTTTCCTCTTCTTCGGGGCCCCACGAAAGAACTCTTTCTTTTTGTCAAGGCCATATATTCAAAGTGGCTGGAAGTCTTCTGAACCTTATCCCACATGAGACAATGCATCTCGTTGCCCTACTAATACTTGGAGGGCACTTGATGCTCACATGGGATTCTAAGTAGTAGTGAGAAAGAATACACCAAGTTTAGACATATGCATAACCTTTAACCGAAGGGAGGACATGAACCCTCTTCTGCGCCTGGAACATCCGAGTCGACGAAATTAATCATGCTCGCGAACCCTTACAGTCACTATTCCATATTAGAATGTCCAATAATCGGATTTGCCTCCTTGGTAGCCAACGGCCCAAGGACTCACTTGATATCATGTTTTCCAACTCGATTTTTGTTGCGGGCCTTCTCTTTTTCTTGTTGCGACCGGCGCTTTTGATATTTTCTCTCCACGTTCCCTGTATGTTCCGCATCAAACGTTGAAGGCACAGACATGGGTGGGCAGTCTTGAGTGATCTATACCTGGTTCATCACCGTCACTGGCACTAGGGATAAAAAATGACAAGATGCCGACATTAGTGGCTCGGCCCGAAACTGATGTATAATTAGCGTCCAGTAATGAGTTGTAGTGCTAAGCAGTCCATAGTATCATTTCCAGGCCAGGAAAACACCTGCCCAACACATCATCGATTGGCTCAATTATTTAGACTACCCCGGCCACTTCTGCCGCAGTACTTGTTCTAACCATCTTCCTGTCTGCCACTCAATATGATAAGTGTCCCCTTCATTACCTGCTACACTGTGCTAACCTCTGTCTGCCGCATGTCCACACCAACCCGAACAAACGACGCATCGAGACGGACGTAATGAAGCTGTATGCTGTCTCTCCCCTATTATGATATGTCCCATAGCTCATGTAGCTTCAACAGACTGATGTCAGACTACCAGGTCAATCTCATCAACGATAACATGCAGGAATTCTATGTGCATTTCATTGGCCCATCAGAAAGTGCGTTTCTCCCCCTTCTAGTTGTCTGTAACGGCTCAACTGATTGTACTCCAGCACCGTTTGCAGGAGGAGTATGGAAGATCCATGTGGAATTGCCAGACCAATATCCTTTCAAGTCGCCCAGCATTGGCTTCATGAACAAGATCTTCCACCCCAATATCGATGAACTGTGCGTCCTCCCTCTCATGCCTAGTTCAGTCTTAGAAACCATGCAGGAGTGGCTCCGTGTGTTTGGATGTCATCAACCAGACTTGGTCACCCATGTTCGGTTTGTTTTCAACAACATCCCTTGCAATGTTGTTTTCACCTCACAGGCCTTTTGGGTATTGGATAGATATGATAAATATATTTGAGGTGTTCTTACCACAGTTGTTGCGGTACCCGAATCCCAACGATCCCCTCAACGGCGAGGCTGCAGCGTTGATGATGCGCCATCCGAAAGAGTATGAATCAAAGATTAAGGGTACGTCATGCTCGCTCTGAACCCGAGGCTTCCATTTATGTCGATTATCCAGAGTATGTACAAAGATTTGCCACAAGAGAAGCAGCCGATGCAGCCGATGGTAAAGATGACAAGGATGAAGACGAGGAGATGAGCGACATTGGGAGTATCAGTGACAATGACGGGTGAATGCTCTTGGCTCGTTCAATTCCATCCTTTCTTCGTGTACTTCCGGATATTGGGATACATTTCTGCTGGATCAGCTGGGTTAGCTTAGTCCATAAAGCCATCCGCTGTGACTGTAACTTTAACTGATTTGCGAAGTCTCCTTGAATGGTGGTCCTTTCGTGGTTCGTACCATTAAGTAAAATAAGATAAACACAAGGTAAACGAGATAGCAAGAAATGAGTTAAACTGTAACAGGATTGGAAGTTGACTCTGCAGGGGATACGAGCTCAGCAACCTTCTTTTTTGTCTCCAACGCGGTCTGTGGCGAGCATCAGAAAAAGCAAGAGGTAAATGTGTCGTAAGGAACACCACCTTCATGAGAGTGTCGGTGAGGGTGTTGACAGATTCCATTGTGGCAAGTTTCGTCTTGTTCTCTTTGAGCAATTCCTCCTTCTGTTGTGCAAGTTCTTTCCGCAGTTGGTCAAGCCTATGCAGGATATAAGCGGAATTTGGTGGATGGATACACAAGGGCGCACCTTTGACGCTCCGCAAGCTCAAAATTGAGACGGCTGAGCATCAGCTGGTGCTCGTCAGCAAGTATCTGTTCCGTGCGGTTTTCTTCTTGAGCGAGCTCTCTGAATTCATCTAGAGTATAAAGGGGTACATCTTGGTACACAGACCTGCAGCAGAATCAGCGACCAACACGGCCCACAAACGACGTGCTCCTCACGCAAACTGCCGACATCTTTCAATTTCGCGCTCGAGATGGCGTTTCTCGTACAGTAAATTTTGCAAATGGAGATGCGACTGGTCCATGTCGTGGCGAGCTTCAGCGGTGATGTCTTTGTGCATGCGGGTGGCATTGTTAGCGGCGCGGTTGAGAGACTTGAGGTTGGCTATGAGGGCCATGGCACAGATACAGACTGAAGGAGTATCATTGTCGTTGGATGACAGCTGAACGAGGTCCCGGAGTTTGTCGATGACATCGTCTGGAGATGGCGGAAGGTCTGGTTTGGAAGACATCAAGGAGCGCTCGGCAAAAGCGGGCCGGGGTTATCTAGACGTACTCGGGTCGGACTCGGGTTACAATCCTTGGTCTGTTTCTTCCATCTTTCTTCCATCATGCCGCGCGAACGCTCTCTCTCGGGCACCATCCCCTCCATGGAGACCAGCCATGAGGAGCTTAAGGACAATACCATCGTCATCGGTAGGTCTTTGTCTCGTCTCGCTGTGCTGCCGTCTCACCCCTGCAGTCCTTGGTGCCTCTGGTGATCTCGCAAAGAAGAAGGTGTGTCCTAGCGCTCTTTTCCAGTACCTTGATATCTCATCGTTGCTTTGCAGACTTTTCCTGCTCTCTTCGGTCTTTATCGCCAGGGATTTCTGCCTCGCGACGTAAAAATCGTCGGATATGCAAGGACAAAGATGGACCAGGACGAGTTCTACAAGCGTCAGACCTCTTACATCAAGAACCCCAATGAAGACCCAGAGATCGCCAAATCAATTGAGTCATTCAAGGGCTTCTCATCCTACGTTTCTGGTGGATACGAAGACAGCGATTCCTTTGCCAATCTCAACCGATATCTCGAGGAGATCGAATCAAAGTATCAGTCAAAGGAACGTAATCGTATCTTCTATCTTGCCCTTCCACCCAGCGTTTTCATCCCCGTCGCCAAAAATCTCAAAGAACAATGCTACATCGCTAAGAACGGCGTCAATCGGATCATCATTGAAAAGCCTTTCGGCAAGGACCTCGACTCTGCTCGGGAACTCTTGAGTGCTGTGAAACAGTACTGGACTGAGGATGAGACCTTCCGTATTGACCATTATCTCGGCAAGGAGATGGTCAAGAACCTTCTTGTTTTGCGATTTGCAAATGTCGCAATGGGTGCCGCTTGGGACAAAAACTCAATCAGTAATGTTCAGATTACCTTCAAGGAACCCTTCGGCACAGAGGGCCGTGGCGGATATTTTGACGAGTTTGGTATCATTCGTGATATATTGCAGAACCGTCAGTCACTCTTCAGCTATTATCGTCCACTTGCTGATGTCGCTGTGCCAAGTTAGACTTGTTGCAGGTTCTGAGCATCCTGACCATGGAACGACCCGTGTCATTCTCTGCAGAGGATATCCGAGATGAGAAGGTACGCAGTGCATTAACTCTTGTAGCCCATATCAAATTACGTTTTCATTTTGATAGGTCAAGGTACTACGTGCTATTCCTCCTATCGAGCGAGAAGATTGCTTGTTGGGCCAGTATGTTTCTGCAAACGGCAAACCTGGCTATCTAGACGATGACACTGTCCCTCACAACTCGGTTTGCCCGACCTTTGCTGCTACCACGCTTTGGATCCATAATCCTCGTTGGGAGGGTGTACCCTTCATTCTCAAGGCTGGTAAAGGTATCCTTTGCCCTTCTCCCGCGCAAAGATCCATGGCTGAAACTTTTATTGTAGCCTTGAACGAGGCCAAGGTAGAGGTCCGGATTCAGTTCAAGGACGTCACACAGGGTATCTTCAAAGATATCGCTCGGAATGAATTGGTCATTCGCATTCAACCCTCGGAGGCTGTCTACCTCAAGCTGAATGCGAAAACGCCTGGTCTTTACACCCGTGCCATCCCTACTGAGATGGACTTGACCTACAAGAGACGGTTCATGGATGCCAAGATTCCAGAGGCATACGAAGCGCTTATCCTAGACGCCCTGAAGGGCGATCATTCCAACTTTGTGCGACATGACGAGTTGGATGTCGCATGGAAGGTAGGTCACATCATTTGCGATGGTGATGGCGTGTTTATGATGATATATCCAGATCTTTACACCCATCTTGCATTGGATAGAAGGTCGACAGGGACCGGTCCCTAGACCGGTAAATTATCCTTACGGTTCGCGAGGACCCAAGGAGCTCAATGAATTTATTGAGAAATATGGATACAAGCGCTCCGGGGATGCTTAGTATGTTTTACCTTTTTCGAAACTAGTTAACGTCACTAATGGCTTGCGTAGCATTTGGCCGATCATAAATCTTGCTTCTCTTTGAGGTTCTCCTATGTTTGCTTGCTCCATTGGAGACATGGAGCGGACGGCATAATATGGTTTTTACAAGGAATTAGATAGATAGCTCATTGTAAGAAATACACATTTGGATGCTTGTAATCTTTGAGACCACTGTGGTTGGTTATAATATCCGGTGTAACGAGTTGATCAATGTTGACCAATGGAAGCTCTGAAAAGGTTGCAGAGATCGGCGGAGAATTCATGGGATTCGAATGACGGGAAGGCAGGAGACCGGCTCCCTAGAAAGATGAGATCAGAGCGTGCCCAATGTTGTACATGTGTATACATAGACACCTACTACGTAGTGGCACCCCTGTAAGCGGCATGTTTGGTGGCTCCCAGATGAATAACTCAAGGTGCATACACGCGTTCACCTAAATTCACAATCGAACATTAAGCTCTGGACAGGAGCGGGGGGCAAAATCAAGAGTTCTTCATACCTTGATAAGTCTTTCCGCCCTCGTCCAATAATCTCTTTAGTTTTCCAGCGTTGGCTCTAACGCCTTGTCGACAATCTTCCATTCCCCTCCATGCACCTGCAGCTGTCCAGCATTCTGAACAAGCCTTGGAGGCTTCGGAGAGGGTGGCGAGTTCAAGTTCGCCCCTTGCGTGAAGGACGACGACGAGATCGACGAGACGGCTGAAACCTGTGAGCCAAGTGGACAGACCCTTTTCGGGGCTGGTTGTCAAGTCGGTGATGAGGAAGGAAGAAGCGAGTCCCAGGCATTGTCGGAGGACAGATTGACTGATGAATGGAGCTGGTGTGGTAGATGATGATGACGAGGACGGCACAGTGTGCTTGAGGACGTCGAGAGCAAAGGCGCTGTAGTCGGTAGGAGGTGTCTGAACTGACGAAGCACAGAACATAATGGATGTGTGGATGAATTAAGAAGGAAAGGGGGGAGGAAGAAGACAAGGACCAAAAGTGGCGAGTCCAAATTGGAAGGGATCATAACTGCCCAAGGAACGAGAGAGAAGATGGGGTTTACGGGAATGCAACCTCTCATCGCGCTCATTAACATCTCACAAGTCCTATCCGGCAATCTCCGGTGTTCTGGACGGGTCGAAAAATCCGTAAACTCTCACTCTTTTTTCTAATATGTCTGCGCTGCTGAAATTCTTTGCAACCCTGACTCCTCCGCCTGTCAATGTACAAGAGGAGTATGATGGTCTTCAATGGCGCTGGAAGATGTTTGTTTTCAGGCCAGCCTGTATGTCGTTTTGTGATACGTGGACTGTTGGCTTGACCATGTCTACAGACTTTACCTATGAGGGGTTTATGATTTTGGCGCTCATGTTCTATGTCTTGTTTTGGTGGTATGGATCGACGAGCAACAAGCGAGTGGCGAATCAATGGTGTGTGTGTCTTTTTCTTTCTCAATAGAATATTCACACTCTCGCAGGCTCGACGTCCATTTTCCTCTTTACTGCCAACAGTTCAGCAAGACAGAAACCAAATATGGTCGACTCACTGCAGACGGTCACTCAGACTTTTTCAGTTTTTGCACTGGTCGACGTAACATCGCTTCGCTTCATACCGTGTTTACGTTCCGCCCTCGTCATGACTTGCTTCAGTATATCGTCCAACTCGGCCGGCAGGTGATAGATTTGCAGTATCGGCCTGTGGATACGTTGGAGCTTGATTTCACGTTGACGTCGGGTGTGCTCTTGAATGATTTTGTTTTTGCGGTTGTGTCTAAGGATGAGTTGGTGACGATCAAGGATCATCGATGGGACTTGGTGCGTTTTTTTTT
>Ga0153980_1000741_pt1 | contig 14276 bp, 21 predicted proteins | sample TSGA064MetaG_FD_104722 | JGI IMG/M metagenome (GOLD analysis project Ga0153980, IMG submission 104722) | Attine ant fungus gardens microbial communities from Georgia, USA - TSGA064 MetaG | ecosystem: Host-associated > Fungi > Mycelium > Unclassified | place: USA: Georgia, Magnolia Springs State... | reverse complement strand
GCGAGGTGCGCCTGATCGTCGCCGTCAGCCTGTGCGGCTGGCTGACCGACAGCCTGCTGCTGGCGCTTGGGGTGTTCGAGTTTGGCGGTCATCGTTGGCTGCCGCCGTTCTGGCTGCTGTTGCTGTGGCCGGTGTTCGCCTGCACCTTGCGCCACAGCCTGCACTGGACCGCCAACCCCTGGTGGCGGGCCAGCCTGCTGGGCGCGGTGGGCGGCCCGTTGTCCTACTGGGGCGGTGTGCAGCTTGCCGGTGCCGGGCTGCCATTGGGCACCTGGCCGAGCCTGCTGGTGCTTGCCGCCGTGTGGGCCTTGCTGCTGCCGGTACTGCACCGTCTCGGCCGGCCTACTGCACCTGCTTGCGAAAGAACAAGGTGACCTGCCCGACTTCGATGCCGAACTTGGTCATGTAGGAGCGGTTGGCCAGGGTGTTATCGTCCAGCAGGTACATCCAGTCGTCGAAGCGGATGGCCCAGGTCTTGCCGTCCACCGGTACGTCGAGCACGTACTGCCAGCGCAAGGCGAAACCGGCGTTCTGCCCGCGCGCCTCTTCCACCACATCCCCGGCCGTGCCGCGCCAACGTCCCGGGCCGTCCGGGCGAATGGTCCAGGTGCGTTGCTGCCGGGTGCCGTCGCTGTAGGTGAAGTGCTCGTTCAGCACCACGTTATCGCCTTCGCTGCGCCCTTCGATCAGCACGTGAAAACGCTTGATGACCTCGCCGGAACGCTTCTGCACGATGCCCCAGCCGTCGACGCGGCCGTTGAAGTACTGACGCAGGTCGAACGCCGGTGACTGGTTGCGGTAAGCCTCGACATCGACATTGCCGCAGCCGGCCAACAGCAGGAACACCAACAGGTACCAGGCTTTCATGGGGAGGCTCCAAGGAGTTGCCGACGCAAGTCGGGGTAGCGGCTGCGAGGGTCCAGCCAGATGGCGAAGAACGCACGGGCGAATGCCTGGTCACGCACTTCGTGCTGCAGGCGCTCCCCCACATAGAAGCGACAGCCAAGCCCGGGAACGTACACGCCCGTGATGCGCATACCCGCCTCGACATCCACGAACGCCTGCTGCATCTGCGCCTGCCACTGGTCCCGTTGCGCTGCCGTCAGCGGGGTGGCAGACAGACGCTGGATCTCCTCGAGGCTGACCTCGACCAACCGCTCGCGACTGACCGCGCGCCGGTAGGTGATCTCGAGGGCGAAGCCATCGCCCTCGTTCAAGCGTGCACCGGGGGCCCACAATCGCGCCGTATAGATATCCAGGCCCCAGGTCCTGAATTCAGCACTGCCTACCAGACGCGCATCCGGCAGGTCGGCCCGCCACCCCGCCTGGGCGTAACCGCAGGCCAGCACACCGATCAGCAACAGCAGCCTGCACAGCGCGATGGGTGGCGGTCGCATGCGGTACTCCCTGGCAGGCCCTTGGGCGGGGGGTTGCGGCGATACTTGCACATGGAAAATTTTATGTACAAGTTAATTGCCGTATCTGTACACGCTAGCACAGCCTGCAGAAGTCACTGCTTGACGAACACTACCCACGACGGCGAGGAGTCGATGATCTGCTCCTTGAACTCGATCTGGACCTGCCCTGCCCCGAACAGGCTGATGTCCTTCAGGCCCAGGCCACCCTGAACCACCACCCGTGCATCCTGCGGAAGCCGCGACAAGGCTGCCACCAGCTCGCCAACGGTCTTGTACTGCGCCATATCAACCTCACTGTGCAAAAGCCAATCGGCCATCTTCGCCGAGGCCCGCGAAGCCTCGCAAGGGCGCACCACGTTTTTAAATGGCGCGACCGGAAACCAAACCTTCAGCGCGCGGTCTGAACAGCACCAAAAAATCATCTTGCAGATCAAGTACCTGAGGTTCACATCATGCGTTTCACCCTGCCTACCCTCGCCCTGGGTATCCTGCTGCCCCTGACTGCCGTTGCCGGCGACGGCACCACCGCCATCGGTGGCGGGCTGGGCGGCGCACTGGGCAATGTGGTTGGCCAGCAGATCGGCGGCAGCACCGGCGCCGCCATCGGTGCCGGGCTGGGTGGCGCTGCAGGTAGCGCGGCTGGTGCGCGCAAGGGCAACCGCACCCAGGCCGCCGTGGGCGGTGGCCTGGGGTCGGCTGGCGGCTCGCTGATCGGCAATGCGCTGGGCGGCTCCACCGGTTCGACCGTCGGCGCCGGCCTGGGCGGCGCGGCCGGGGGCGCGGTGGGCAATCATCTGGCAGATGACAACAGGCACAGCGCCAGCAAGCACAAGCGCAAGCACCGCCACCGCTAAGTCGCCTGCCACTACGCAAACGTCCGGCACATGGCCGGACGTTTGCGTTCAAGCCTTGTGCAAATCACGATTTTCTTTTGAATCAGAAACACTTTTGAGAAAAATCCTACATAAAGCGAATCGGCTTTCTGTTTGACTGAGTGCAATACGCCGCCAAATAGGCGTGGCTTTTTCGCGTGCATCACGCGGCACCGTCTGATCAAAAGGTTTCGACTTGAACGCTCATCTGCTGACCATCACCTTGGGGCTGCTCCTGGCACCTGCCACTTGGGCCGACTACTGGCCGGGAAACGCCAAAATCTGGAAGTTCGAACCCGACAACTTTGCTGGCATCAAGCTCAATGGCAACAACCTTGCCGAATTCGCACCCTGTTCCGCCGACGCTACGCATATCCCTCCCGAGGTGATGTGCCTGGAGCAGACGTCGATGAGTGATTACTACCAGGTCAGGGGCGCTCCCTACATCGGACTTGGCGCGGACTACCAGCTGGGCATGAAGCTCAACGCAGGGCAGTTGGAGTACCTGTCTATATCGGGCAGCGCGGAAGGCTTCAACGAGGTGCAACAGTTGCTCGTGTCCAAATACGGCCAACCGAATCGGCGCGAGAACCAGAACCTGGAGATGCGCTCAGGGCTTCTGTTCAACAACGACATTCTGATCTGGGACGGCAAGCACGTAGCCATTACGCTGCAGCGCGATGCTGAAGACTACCGACGCTACTCGGCGAGGTTCAGCAACCTCGACAGCCACCCGGAGATGGTGGAAAACCCGCGATAAAACCTTGCCAGCACGTGCCGACGCAGCCAACCAACGTCAAAGCAGCAAAAGGCCGTACCACAGCGCAAACAGCGCCATTGCAATGCCTTGCACCACAAGCAGCACGCGAGCGCCATGGGGCCGGAACGCCAACAGCCAATAGGCAAACACCAGTGGCAGGCACAGCAGATTGGTCAGTGCCAGCGTGAAGATCGCCAGCACCGGGCCCAGCGAGGGGAACATGCTGGCCGGGCTCAACAGGCAGTACAGGGAAGCACAGAGACCAACCGCCGCAATGATGACTGCACAGACAACGCAGAAACGACGCGCGACGTCGCGCTCATCCAGCTCCCCAACCATGCCGCACTCCCTTTACCCGATCCGATCGCACGGATCCTACCACTTTTGCTCCCTCGCGCCGGTGCCTGCAACTGTCGATCAATCGCCGCGATGGGCGAGCGCCTGCAGCACCTGGTTCACCTTGAGGCTGGCGGTCTCCATGCTGTCCAGCGAGGCCACCACCGCGCTCCAGTCCTTGTGCTGCGCCTGGTGCAGCGCATGGCTGGCCGATTCGTGGCAGATACGGTGGGGGTCGTCGAGCTGGGCGAATGCCCGGTCGTGCTGGTAGATCTGCTGGGTTTCCGGCATCAGGTACCACTTGCCCAGGCGGCAATGCTTATGGTCCGACAGCTCAAGGTTCGGGTCCTGATTGAACAGGCGCAGGTACACCATCAGCTTGAACAACAGGTGGTCGAGCTTGACCGCCTCGCAGAACGAACTGAGCGCCATGTTCTCGATCAGGGTGGTCATGTGGTCACCCATCACCACCATTTCGTCCAGGGTCTGCGCCGAGGTCGACACGTCGCCAGCCAGGCGCGTGGCTTCATTGGAGAGGTTGCCGATCGAGTTGCTCGCCGCCGTGGTATCGACATTGATGGCGTCCACCAGCACGCTGATGTCCTGGGTGGCCTGGTGGGTGCGCTGGGCCAGGGCCCGTACCTCGTCGGCCACCACCGCAAACCCGCGCCCCTGCTCACCGGCCCGCGCCGCCTCGATGGCGGCGTTGAGTGCCAGCAGGTTGGTCTGGTCTGAAATGGCCTTGATCAAGCCCACGATGCTGCTGATTTCGCTGACCCGCGCCTGCAGGTGGGTCACGCTCTCGACACTGCTCACGCCTTGACCGGCCATGTGCGTGAGCGAGGTGGAGAACGACGAAAGCAGTTCGGACGTCTCGCTGAACACGCCGCTGTTGGCCTTGAGGTGGTCGACCTCCCCGCGCAGGGTTTCGGCCTGGCTGACCACCCCATCACGGGTCTGCTTCATCGACTCGTCGAACATGCCCATCTTGCTGTGCAGATCACATTGGTAACGGCTGTAGGCATTGAGCTCGGCCTGCTCACCCTGGGTTTGCGCCAGCAAATCGGTCAGTTGCCGGTTTTCCTGCTGGAGCGCCAGATTCTGCTGCTTCAGCTCCTGCAACTCACGCGCCTGTGCGTTGACCTGTTCTCGCCACTTTCTACCAAACATTGCCACAACTCCCCGGCACGCAACGCCTATCGATATGTGCCTCGATTTTAAAGGCGCAGCAGGGAGGCAACATTGACATCAATCAGCCATCATGCATGAATTGGCCCCTTGCGCACTGCCGTAGAGCGTCTGCATCGCATTTTTCGCGTCCTTGAAAATGCCCATGGCCATGGCACAGTGCGTGGGCTGCAGTGTTTTCTCTTCGTTGTCGCAGGTAGCTGTATGGACAAACTCACCACCTTTCGAATGGGCCTCACCCTGGCTGCCGTACTGGGCCTGATGCCCCTGACGCTGCTGTTCATTGCCGGGTGCATCGGTTTTTTCTTCCCGATGTTGGTCATCAGTGAGCAACCGCTGTTCGCGATACCCATAGCCATGGGCCTGATGTCGATTTCGTTGTTCGGCCTCTGGTCGTGCTGGAAGATCTACCTGCTGTCGATGGCTGAAATACCCGTGGTACCCAACCGCCGCCTGCTGATCTGCGGGGTGGCAGTCACACTGATATGGGGCGGCGTGCTGGCCGGCTTCACTCACAAGTTCCCGCAGCTCGTGTACATCTTCACGATGCCCGGCCTGCTGTCGGCCGCCCTGTTGTGGCATACGCTGCGGCGGGAACGGCAGGCGGGGTGACGCGCCCCTTCATCCCCCCCTTGGTCAACGGCTTAGCGCTGGTCAGCCTCCAGCGACCTATCGGGCCTGCGCCGCTCGAGGGCGACCGCAAGCCCCGCCAGCAGAATGGCCAGCGCGTAGGCAAAAAGGCCAAGGTTGACGCCCAGGATCATCTTCTCCGAACCGTCTGTGAGTACCATCGAGCCGCCGTAGCCATCGCGCAGCCAGTACGCCATCAGGAACCCGCCGGTGACGAACAGGGTCAGCAGGCTCGCCAGCCTCAGGTTATCGCGCCCCCACACCAGCCAGACGCTGTACGCACCAATGGCGGTATTGGTGAAGAGCTGCCAGGTTTCATGCAGGCGCGCGTGTGGCTCCCAGGCCTGATTGAAGACGTGGGTATCATTGATTTCGAGGATCGGTACCACGACGGCGTAAAACACGATACCAACGGTGACCATCAACTTCGCTATCATCGCAAACTTCCTTGTTCAGACCATGACGGGACTATTCGGCACTGTAGCGCCAAGTTGCGTATATCGCGACTTTTATGGATTCAGTGTCCCTGAAGTACACTTCGCGGCATCAAACCGACAAGGCGAGACCATGAGCCTATCTATCAGGCAGGCCCTGGCAGAGGACATCCACCACCTGACAGGCATTGACGCTGTTGCACGCAACGATGAACGCCGCCGCGAGCAGCTTGCGCAGGCCATCCGCGCACGTGAGTGCTGGATTGCATGCGAAGCGAACGACGCCGCCCCCCCCTTGGGTTATGGTTGCCTTGACCGAAGCTTTTTCGGTGAGTACTTCATTCCCCTGGTGGTCGTTTCAGATGCATCCAGGCGCACCGGTGTCGGCCGCCAGCTGATGGCACACCTGGAGCGAGTCGCCTCGGCGCAGAAGGTGTTCACATCCACCAACACCTCCAACCTGCCGATGCGCCAACTCCTGGCACAGCTGGGCTATCAACACAGCGGGACAATCGAAAACCTCGACCCGGGCGACCCGGAACTGGTGTTCGTGAAGTTCATGCGTTGAGTGGGCTTGTCGCCAGGCTTCTACAGAACAGAAAAGGATTTCATCGATGGCATTTTCCCCGACAGAACGTACTGCCCTGCTGGCGCTCAAGGGCGTAGGCCCCACCGTTATCACCCGGCTCGAGCAGATGGGCATCGATTCCCTGGCCGAGCTGGGCAGATCGGATGTCACTGACATCCTTGCCCAGGCATCTGCCGCATTGGGCTCGACCTGCTGGAAGAACAGCCCCCAGGCCAGGGCCGCCATTACCGCAGCCGTGGACCTGGCCAGAGGGCTGGCCGACGGTGAGCCCGCGCGCTAGCGAACTCCCCATCGATGGCGGAACCGCCCGGCGCAGCACTGGCATCGCCCGGGCGAATCTTTCAAAACGAGACTCAGTGCAGGGTAATGAAAACCCTCACCCTGTAGTCTGCAGCGCTAACGCAACAATGATGCAACTACCAGGACCCGTGACCATGAAGTGCAAGTACCTGTTGCCCCTGGTGCTGCTGGCCGGCTGCACCACCCAGCCCAATCATCAGCCCAATCATCAAGGCATCGACTGGGGCCAGGGCAATTGCCCGGCCCCAGACCCGCAGAGCATCTCGCCCAACCACCAACTGGTGATCGAAGATGGCAAGACGCTCAAGTGCCAACTGCGCCCCTACGTGTCGAACATGGCATGCCAGGGCATCGTCGACAGCCAGAATGAAGGCGTCATCTGCCAGGACAACGTGGGCAACCAGATCATCTTTCTGTTCGACGACAAGGGCGTGCTGAGCCTGCATCGAAGCCTGAGATCACGCTAAGCCACCCGATGCCATGGAACCGCAAATGACCGTATGGAACGCCCTGGGCGCCGCCCTGCTTGTCCTGGCCAGCAGCCACGCTGCGGCTGCCGAAAACGCCAATCCGTTCGACAAGGCGCTGATGTACACCACGTTCGTGCCGAGCATCCTGGTGGCGGGCACCACCGCGCTGACCTTCAATGCGCCCGATCTGTTCAAGTCGGCCAGAAGCGACGCGCTGGCCTTCGTTGGCTCGGATGGCCAGATACGCGGCGCACAGTTCGAGCAGGCGTCTCGGCATTATCGTGCGACCGCCCGGCCACCTTTGATGACAGATCGGCAGCTGGCTCAGGCGATCACAGCCACCTACTGACCAGGCGAGGGTTCAGGCACCGGACTCAGGATCGCTCGCAGGCACGTCGCGCGTCTCCTTTCTCCCATCGCCCTGCTCGCGCAATGGCGAGCCCGCATGCGGGTGGTCGTCGCGACTGTGGTTTCCTGCCTCGGGATGCTCGCTCAGTACCGAGTTGCCGGCCTCCACATCGGTCATGTCTTCTTCGACCGCCGCTTCGTCGTCAGGCGGCAGTGGCACCTCTGGCGCCTCGCGCCTTGGATCGTGACCGGTTTCGTTGTCGGTGGTGCGCGTAACGCCCTGCTGTGACCTGTTGCCAGGTGCGTTCTCGTCGATGTCCATGGTGCTTCTCCAGGCTGCTGCACGGGATGCCCGCGCATAAGCGTGAGAAGCCTCGCAGGGTGTGGGAGTGCCGGGCATTGGACGAACGGTGCGCACAAGCGCAGGGCACCGGCGCCCCCACCGCGCAGTACGGGCTAGAGTTCAGCGCTCGATCGAATGGAGTCAATGAGATGCAGGTACAAGGACGATGTGACGCTGCTTTTGAACCGGTCCGCCAAGCCTTCGCCGCCATCCTGGATGAGCCCCACGAGCGCGGTGGCGGTGTCTGCATACAGGTCGGCGGCAAGACCGTCGTAGACATCTGGGGCGGCGTGAAGGATGCGCACGGCCATGCCCCCTGGCAGCGCGATACCCTGGTCAACGCCTATTGCACCATCAAGCCGATCACCGCTGTGGCGGTACTCATGCTGGTGGAACGGGGCCGACTGGGTCTGGATGATCCCGTGGCCAAACACTGGCCTGAATTCGCTCGACACGGCAAAGAACGAATCACCCTTCGCCAGGTGTTGAGCCATACCAGCGGCTTGCCTGCGCTGCGCCTGCCGGATCGCACGCCCCACATGTACGACTGGAACCACATGGTCCAGGTGACAGCAGACGAACAGCCGTGGTGGTCGCCAGGCACACAGGTGGGGTACGGCGCGACCACCTATGGCTGGATCATCGGTGAGCTGATCCGCCGCGTGGACGGTCGCGACGCCGGGGTTTTCATACACCAGGAGATCCTCGAACCCCATGCGCTGGATGTGTTCCTGGGCGTGCCTGCCGATCAGTTCAAGCGTATCGCTCACTTCGAACATGCGCCCGGCCGAGTAGGTGACCGGTTCGCACAGGACCTGCGCACCCTCATCCTCAATGAGCCTGCGCATGTGGCGACCCTGGCATTCACCAACCCCAGCCTTTCACCCACCCGTACGGGTAATCCGCGCTGGTGGGGCTACCACCAGCCGGGCGTCTGCAGCCATGGCAACGCCCATGGCCTGGCGGGCTTCTACAGTGCCCTGCTGCAAGGCAAGTTGTTGGGGCCACAACTGTTGAAGGCGTTCGGCACAGAGCAAAGTGCAGGGTTCGACCAGACCCTGCGGCGCCCCATGCGCTATGGCCTGGGTTGCATGATGGAACATGCCGCCGACCCTGACGCGTCCTATTGCATGGGGCCGCAGGCATTCGGTCATGTTGGGCTGGGCGGGCCGGTGGCGTTCGCAGACCCAGACCGGGAGATGAGCTTTGGTTTCGTGACCACCACCATGGGCAGCCATGTGCTGATGGACCCTCGCGCCAGAACGCTTGCGGCACTTGCCTTCGCAGCGGTTGAGTGACGCATCGTGCCAGCGCTTACCGGGCGCTGGCGTTTCAGTCCTGATCGGCCAGTTCGCAGACGCCATTCGCACGATTCTTGCCGGTGTACGACACATCCGGCGAGCCGTCGGGCCTGATGGTGAGCGACACGGTTATCCCGCTGCCCTTGGCTTCGAAATAGTTGTCGTTGAATTTCTTCAACGTGGCCTCTTTGCCATTGATATAGATCGGCCCGCCTTCATCGGCGTGAACCTCGATGTTGCCTGGGCAGGTGGCGTTAAGCAGCGGGATGTCCGCATGGGCAATGCCGGCAGCGCTCACCAGCAAGGCGCCCAACAGTAGCTGTTTCATCGAATTGTCTCCTGAGTCGGCCAGGTGCCGAAACATCAGCAATAGCTCACTTCAACGGTGCACGCCACCCTGGTGCAGGGGCGGATGAATCGAATGCGCTACCACAGCGATGGATTCAAGATGAAAAGAGCCCCTCTCGGTCAACCAGCAAAGTGGCTGCAAGCAAAATGCCACCAAGTGCAAGAATGTTCGGAGCTGTTTTAAAATGCGCACTTTGTCATTTCAAAGGAATGAACTAGTGGTAAGTCACAATGCCGTCGCGTGCCCACACTGTCACGGGCAAAATGTTCAACTGCTGTCCGTTATCCATGCCGCAGGCACCTCCCGCATCAAAACCACTCATCAAGTGCAATCCGGAGTAGGGCCAAGTGTTACGGTCGAGACGACGGGTAAACATCAGACTGACCTGGCCGCCAGCGTCTCTCCCCCACCAGGCAAACGCTTGCTGGGGCCCGTCATACTTACGATCGTGGGCTCCATCATCCTGTATGACGGCCTTAAACTCATGAACACCTGGTGGGGAGTCGATTGGACCAGGTTCTTCATTGGCGTTGCGTTCATTGCAATCGGCGTGATCGGTTTTGTTCGTCATTGGCGGTTCAACGTCGCGCAATACGACAAGTTGGAAGTCTGGCGCCGTAGTTGGCTTTGTCATGCTTGCGGCACCCGATTTCAGCCCTCATAACGTGTGAGGTCACTGTCCCGACGCGTACTTGAGCCCGTCTAGCGCGGGCTTTTTTTGAGCCATTTTTCTGCATGAGCATAATTTAAGGGCCGCCAGCTTCTGGTTGTACTCGTCGAGGCTCATGCCGCAGGCGCTGTCACCGTACTGGTTGGCCAGGTTCAGCTTTTGCTGGTTGATCCGGTCGGCGATGGTGGCGGCATCGGTCTGCTCATCACGCCCCCTGGACATTGAAATAATGGTGGGTTGCCGGTATTGGTGAACATCAAGTCATCCGCAAGGCAAATCATGCAGCTAACGTTCCGACATCTCAGCGATGTTTCAACCTATGACATCGTGGCGCTTAACAACAATCCAGATGTCTTACGCCAGATGCCCTTGGGCCGCCCCGACTTTGACGAAAAAAAATGCAAGGCATGGGTCGCCCAAAAAGAGGCCCAATGGGTCCTTAACGGATATGGGCCCTGGGCCTTCTTCGTCGAGAATGAATTTGCCGGTTGGGGTGGGCTACAGAAAGAGGGCGACGACGCCGATCTTGCCTTGGTGCTCCATCCACACTACTGGGGATTGGGAAAGGTAATTTTCAATGAAATCGTACGGCGCGCTTTTCAGGAGTTGAGGCTGGAGTCGATTACCCTACTGCTTCCACCAACCAGAGTTCGAATCAAAGGTGTACTGCGCCTAGGGTTTCGCCCTGACGGAGAAGTTGATATCGACGGTACGTACTTCAGGCGCTATCGGCTCCTTGTCGGGCCAAGCGCACAGCACCCGTAACCCTTCAACTCGCATCCAGAGGAGCAAGCGCGCCGCCTGTAAAGCCTGATGCGAGCTTCTAATAGATCGAGCTTAATCCAGCACTCCATTCATCACTTCGTAGATGATGCCAGTGGCAATAGCAACGAGAATCAAGTCTGTGCCAGCTTGTTGCCACTCATAGCCATCGTAGCGCGGTAGATGGCCGATAAGTCTTGCGTCGAGCTTTTTCGCGATGCCAGGAGGGAGCGGTTTTCCTCGTGCCAAGTTCTTCTGGATGCCAGGCGGTAGTGCTGGGCCTGGGGCCCAATAATTGTGGTAACTGTTCAGAACGTTCAGGACGCTGCCACGATCAATGTTCGGGCCGTGGTCCCAGTCATTTTGCCCTGAACGCGTTCCCTTAGCCCCGCTCCCCTGGTTGCCGTGGCCTTGAGCATTGTGAGCGTTACCCTTTCCGTTGCCTTGCCCTTTTCCATTACCGGGGTCAGCGCATGCGCCGACCGAGCCTGTAATTAAAACAAGGCTTGTAAGCACTGAGATCAACATTTTCGATTTGAGCATGGCCGTACTCTCAGAAAGGGGATAGCCCCTCCAATGTAGACGACGCTGGATGAAAAGATTCACTCACCCCCATGCCGCATCCGGCCACGGAGGGCCACCAGAGTCACCATCTGCCTGCCAGGTAGAACATGCCTCCTGCAAACACAGTCAAGATGATGCCGTCCAGTACATCGCCAAATGCGGCGTTATCTGAGCACCATGCTTCGAGCTGTGCGGCCAGAAAGAAGATCGCAATGAACAACACGACGCCCGCGATGCGCCGCTGAACCTTGAACCTGGCTTTGTCGGTTCCGAACCACAGCATTCACGCCTCCTTCAGTCATCCATCCATAACCCCACGATAACTTGCGTAGGCGCTCAGGTCACGGAGGGCGGCGCATGTATGGGGAAAGCCATGGACAAGTAGTCCGCCCAACATTTCAAGTCCGCAGCAGTGGCGCCACAACACTTCCGAAAGCGGCCTCGGTGATCGAGGATATCAGCCACGCCAGCCGGCTGCTGGGACACTCCAAAGAGGAGATAACGAGGCGTGTTTACCGACGCGTTGGGGAGGTGGTAAGCCCTACAAAATAGGTGGGGTTGCGGACCACATGCTAAAAGATGCGGAACACTTAGTGTTTTCTGCGCCCAAAGAAAAACCCCGCAGACGTTAATCTGCGGGGCTTTCAATAATGGAGGCCGAGGTCGGAATCGAACCGGCGTAGACGGATTTGCAATCCGGAGCATAACCACTTTGCTACTCGGCCTCAAATGTCTGAACCCTCTGAAGCAGCTCAATCACGTACAAACTGTAGAGATTTGCATCTCATTGAAAACGTTGAGATTTTTATTTCTCGTCGCTTTCGATGGACGCCATTATGTCCGCATTCGGGAGGGCTTGCAACCCCCTGATTTAAAAAAGATTTGGGGTGGGTTTTCGCCAACGGGGTCATGCGGCGGCAGGCTCTCCTGCCCCGCGGCTGACTTCGAACACGCCCACCAGCTTCTGCAGCTTGTTCGCATTCAAGCGCACGGTCTCGGCACTGGTGTGCAACACCGTCACGGTCTGGCGCATTTCCAGTGACGCCTGATCGACCTCCTTGATGGTGCGCCCGTACTCGAGGCTGCGCTGGTTGAGCTGCTGGATGATGCCGAACATGTTCTCCACGGCCCGGTGCAATTGCACGTTCTCGGACGAGGCCTGCTCGGCCAGGCGCAGGCTGTCATCCACGTCCTGCACGCCGCTCTGCATGAAGCCCACGGCCTGCTGCGTCTCGCTGTGCAAACCGTCGACCATCGTACGGATATCGTCGGCCGCCCGTGCCGTGCGCGCCGCCAGGCTGCGCACCTCGTCGGCCACCACCGCAAAGCCGCGACCATGCTCGCCGGCACGCGCCGCCTCGATGGCGGCATTGAGCGCCAGCAGGTTGGTCTGGCTGGTGATGTCGCTGATCAGCCCGGTGATGTTGCCGATCTCGGCCATGCGGCTGTCCAGCAACCTGACACTGGACGATGAACGCTGCACCACATCGCGAATCGACTGGGTGCCCGCCTGCACGGTCAGGAACTGCTCCCGCGCCCGGCTGACCACCTCGTCCATGGCCTGCTTCATCTGCTCGGCGCCGGCCGAGGCCTGCTGGATCTCGCCCAGTTGCTCCTCCACGATCACCATCATGCGGTGCACGGCATCGGCCACCTCCTCGGAGGTGAGGCTGGCGGCCTGGCTGCGCCCCAGCATCATCTGGTTGGTGGTGCCCACGCTGTGGCTGGCCTTGATCACCTGCCCCACCACCGCGTCCAGGTGGTCGATGAAGCTGTTGATCCAGCGCCCCATGTCGCCGGTCTCGTCATTGGCCATGCGCGTGGTGTCCAGCCGCTGGCGCAGGTTGCCCTCGCCTTCGGCGATGGCCCTGATCACGCCGGTCATCTCGCTCAGGCGCGCGGCGAGGCGCCGCGGCCCCAGCACGCTGAACACCAGCGCGGCCAGCAGCAGGCTCACGCCCTCGCACGCATCGATCAGGCCCTGGTCGAGGCCGCTGTAGTGCTGCACCAGGTAGTTGCTGACGAACAGGCCGAGCATGGTCGCCAGGTACGGCTTCATCAGGCCGTAGCTCAGCGAGCGCCGCCGGTACACCTCCTCCAGGTCGGCTTCGCACATCATGCCCCAGCGGTCCGGCGAACCGGGCAACTGAAAGGTCACACCCTTGCCCACCACGGGAATGTGGCGGTAGTCCGAATAGCCGGGGTAGCTCACGAACAGGTTGGCGCCGGTGCGGATGGTTTCGCGCACGCCGGGGTGCAATTGCCCGGTGGCCGGGTCGGTGAAGCGCAGCTCAAGCTCGGTGTGGCGCTGCACCTGCACGGTCTTCCACGGGGTGTGCACGCCGCTCTTGAGGTTCTCGCCGTGGCTGAAGGTGCCGTCCTCGAAGCGCGAGCGCGACAAGGCCACCCCCGGCTGCAGGCCGGGGTCGAAACGCGACTGCACCATGAACAGGTAGTTGTCCCCGGACTCGGCAAAGATATGCCCGGCCTCGCGCTGGATCAGGTCGCCCAGTACGTCGTTGGGCACCCGTGCGCACAGGCAGCCCACCACCTGGCGGTCGACCTTGATCGGCTGGTAGAACATCAGCGTCACCTCATCATGAAAGCTGGAGGTCGACGGGCCGATCGCCAGGGTCAGCGGGTCGCTGTAGGGCCCATGCAGAAACGGCGCCTTCAGCCCCTCGGCCAGCGGCCGTGGGTCGATGCGCGGGCGCGTGCCCTGGCCGCGCCAGGTCGAGGCAAGCACCTCGCCCGCCGCATCCACCACGAACAACTCGGAAAAGTCGTCGGCCTGTGCCAGCTTCTGCTGCAATACCTGCCCATCGAGGCTGCGGATGTCGTTGCCGGCGCTGGCGGCCAGCTCCGCCAGGTGCTCCCACTGCTCCTGGGCCCAGCCCTGCAGCAACTTGACGCGGGTTTGCGCAATGGCTTCGAAGGTCTGC
>Ga0153980_1000740_pt1 | contig 14277 bp, 11 predicted proteins | sample TSGA064MetaG_FD_104722 | JGI IMG/M metagenome (GOLD analysis project Ga0153980, IMG submission 104722) | Attine ant fungus gardens microbial communities from Georgia, USA - TSGA064 MetaG | ecosystem: Host-associated > Fungi > Mycelium > Unclassified | place: USA: Georgia, Magnolia Springs State... | reverse complement strand
TGAGTACATGGAAAGCTCAGAAATTTTTGTAGACAGCTGTTCATTAACAATTTCTTCTGCAGAAATATCAAGCTTTAACTGTTCAATTTCATAATGAATATTGCTGATTTGGGCATCGATATATAACTGGCCAAATAAGATTCCAAAAACAGCTACAAATGAGAAAGCTAAAAGCCCTTGAAGTGAATATAACCCTCTCTTTTTTTGTTTTTTGACACGTCTAACAACCCGCTTTTTCTCAATCTCAATTTGGGGTTGTTCACGTCTTATAGCTCCACCCATTTCTTTAATACCTACTTTATCTTCAACTGCGCTCATGGCTATACCTCCCTACTGTAACTGCTTTTTTTCTGTTTATGAACCTTACTTTAACTTTTCAGCAACTCGTAATTTTGCTGAATGTGATCGATTATTTTCTGCTAACTCTGCTTCATTTGGAACAATAGGTTTTCGAGTCATCACTTTAAAATCTGGTTGCATTTCCTCTGGTATGATCGGTAATCCACGAGGTAAGGCTTCTATCTCACTTTGTTTCTTAAACATATGCTTACAAATCCGATCTTCTAAAGAATGGAACGTGATGACAGCAACTCTTCCACCTACATTTAACAGTTCCATTGCATCTTTTAACGCCAATTCAAAAACCTTTAATTCATCATTCACCGCAATTCGTAACGCTTGAAAAGTTCGCTTAGCAGGATGCCCTCCCTTGCGTCTAGCCGGTGCTGGAATGGCTGATTTGATAATGTCTACTAATTGAAATGTCGTATTAATGGGGTGTTTGTCCCGATACCGTTCAATAGCACGAGCAATTTGCTTGGAAAACTTTTCATCACTGTAAACGCGAAAGATATATTCTAATTGTTTGTATTCCCACTGATTAACGATATCATGAGCAGACAATAACGCATCTTGATCCATACGCATGTCTAACTTCGCATCATGATTATAACTAAACCCACGTTCTGGCACATCAAACTGGGGCGACGAGACGCCTAAGTCAAAAATAATACCATCTATATGATGAATGCCACGCGCTGCTAGCTCTTCTTTTAAATGAACAAAATTATTTTTAATAATCGTATAATTTTCCCCGATGGACTTTAAGCGCTTATTAGCATTTTCAATGGCCGTTGAATCTTGATCAAATGAATACAGATGACCCGTTGTTAATTTTTTTAAGATCTCACTACTATGTCCTCCGCCACCTAAGGTGCAGTCTACATAGACACCTGATTCTTTTATGTTCAAAGCAACAATTGATTCTTGAAGCAAGACTGAGTAGTGATTAAACATATTAATCCTCCTAAAATGACATAAAAACGTCAAGCATCCCGACTGATTCCATCAAGATTATGAATATTCACACCTGATGACCTTCATTGCTCATAATGTTTAATTATACCTTAATTTCAATATATTTAAAATAAAATTATGATTATTTTAAGAAAAAAGTTCTAAATAGCTTTTTTAAAGCATAGGATATGATTTAAAGTTTCTTTTCATTACTTTTTCTCGTAAAAAACCAAAAAATAATTTTTAAAATAAAAAAAATAGTCAATTATGAACGACATAATTGACTATTTTCATTATTTTTAAACTTCTTGTAAGAGCTGGTCATACTGTTGAATTAAATCAGCAAATATTTCTAATACTTCTTCTCTTCCATCATGAGTCACGGATGAGTAACTGATTAAGACATCATTTTCATTCATTTCTAATGTTTCCTTAATTAAGGCTTCGTGCTTTTGATGCTGACTGCGATTGACTTTATCTTTTTTAGTGGCAATCACCAGGGTTGGGATCTCGTAATATTTATAAAGTTGATACATCGCAATATCCTCTGGAGTTGGCTTATGGCGATAATCAACTAATAAGACACCTAGAATCAATACCTCACGCTCCATTAAATACTGCTCAATCATTCTCCCAAACGATTCCTTTATGGAACGGCTCACTCTAGCATACCCGTATCCAGGAACATCAACTAGATACATGGTATCATTAATATTATAAAAATTTAAAGTTTGTGTTTTTCCTGGACGTCCTGAAATACGAGCTAAATGTTTTCGATTTGTTAAAGAATTAATAAATGAAGACTTACCTACATTAGAGCGCCCAGCAAAAATTATTTCTGGAAGCTCTGCTTCTGGATAATGACTAGCATCGACACAGCTTTTTACATATTCAGCTTTTACAATTTGCATCTAATTTCACACCTTTAATTAGCCTCAAGTTTTACTAAATCATGACTTTTGCTATTTCTTTACCTTATTGGAAACATTCAAGTTTGTAACATGAAAAACGATCGGATTATTTTATCTTAAAGCATGTTTTAACACGTCATCAATTGTGGAAGCTAGGATAAACTCCAACTCTTCTTTCACCGTTAAGGGAATTTCAGCCAAATCTTTTTCATTCTGTTTCGGAATAATGATGGTTTTCAATCCAGAGCGATGAGCTGAAATTGATTTTTCTTTGAGCCCCCCAATCGGCAAGACCCGACCTCTTAGCGTGACTTCTCCTGTCATTCCTACCTCACGTTTTACCGAACGTCCTGTTAAGGCTGATACGAGAGCTGTGGTCATCGTAATTCCTGCTGACGGGCCGTCTTTAGGGACTGCTCCTTCTGGCACATGAACGTGCAAATCATTCTTATTAAATAGCTCTTCATCAATCGCAAATTTTTCGGCATTAGAACGAACATAACTCACTGCAATTTGGGCTGACTCTTTCATCACATCACCCAGTTTTCCTGTTAAGACAATTTTGCCGCTTCCCTTATAATAATTAACCTCTATTGGTAAAATGTCTCCTCCCGCCTGGGTATAAGCAAGACCAGTTACAACACCGACTTGATCAACTTTCTCCATTAGTCCGTACTCAAATTTATGCTGTCCTAAATACTCAATTAATTTTTTTGAATCCACTTTTATAGACTCAAGCTTTTTAGTGAGTAATTCCTTGACAACTTTCCGGTAAATTGATCCGATCTCTCGCTCTAACTGACGTACACCCGCTTCACGAGTATAATAACGGATAATTTCCATGATAACGCCATCTTCGATTGTTAAATTTTCCTCATTGAGACCATGAACTTGCATTTGTCGCTTCGTTAAATAACGTTTAGCAATTTCAAACTTTTCTTGCTCCGTATAACTTGCCACTTCAATGATGTCCATTCGATCCTGTAAAGGAGCTGGTATATTATCCAAGGAGTTAGCCGTTGCGATAAATAATACTTTAGATAAGTCATATTCTTCTTCTAAATAATGATCACTAAAATGAGTGTTTTGTTCTGGGTCTAACACTTCAAGCATAGCTGAAGCTGGGTCACCTTTATAATCACTTGACATTTTATCAATTTCATCTAGTAAGAAAACTGGATTTATCGTTCCTGCTCTTTTCATACCTTGAATCATACGACCGGGAAGAGCACCTAAATAAGTCCGACGATGACCGCGAATTTCTGCTTCATCTTTGACACCGCCTAAAGATATTTTGACGAAACTACGACCCAAAGCATCAGCTATGGATTTGGATAACGACGTTTTCCCAACCCCTGGAGGTCCTACAAGACATAAGATCGTTAATGGATTTTTACCTGTCATTGTTTTGACAGCTAAATACTCTAAGATGCGATCTTTCACTTTTTCTAGACCGAAATGATGTTCATTTAACACTTTCTCTGCATAAGTGATGTCTTTGTTGTCCGTGGTTTCCTTTTGCCAAGGCAACGCCAGTAACCACTCAATATAAGTTCTGGCGACAGCGGCTTCGCTAGAATTATTAGGTAACATTTCAAAACGCCGGATCTCTTCCAAAGCTTTTTCTTTAACTTGTTCAGGCATACCCAAAGTTTCCACTTTTTCTCTAAATTCTTGGCCAATGGATTCTTTTGAGTTTTTATCTCCTAAATCTTTATGAATCGCTCTTATTTTTTCTCGCAAATAAAATTCTTTTTGATGCTCATCTACAGAACGTTTAACTTCCTGATTAATTTTCATCTCAATTTCAACAATTTGTTTTTCTTTTTCAATATCTTTTAATATCGTTGTAATTCGCTCTTGAACATCGGTTAATTGTAAGTATTTCAGCTTTTCTTCTTCGGAAATACGTAAATAAAAAGCGACAATATCGGAAATTTCTTCTGCGGTTCTTCCCGCTTCTAGCTGAATTTTTAGTTCTGGAGGATTCGCAAACAATAGATTCCCATACTCCATTATTTCATCCATTAATAACTTGACGGCAGCTTGTACTTCAAGGGAATTTTCCACTTTAGAAGGCATCGTTTTAATACTGGCCTCAAAAAATTGAGAGTTATCGATAAATTCTTCAATTTCTCCCCGAACCACTGAACTGAACTTTACTTTATAATAACCATTTGGTAATTTAATTTTCATCGTAATTTTCGCAATAGTTCCATATCCGTATAAATCTTCTTTTTGTGGCATTTCCACACTATGATCTAATTGCGGTGCCAACATAATATAGTTCCCCGTTAATTCTGAAGCCGCTAATGCTTTAATGGACTGAGGGCGCCCAATTTCTAAGCTAATATCAGTATTAGGTAATGACACGACACCACGCACAGGCAATATAGGTAATTTATATTGTTCAACATTTTTTGTCTCGATTTTCATTTTATACTCACCTCTTTAACGATTAATCTATTTTGTTCTTATTGTTATTAATGATGTTTTTGGAAATGACCATTTTAAATTCTAAAACGGTTTTAATTTAGGAGATGTAGAAAAGGAAGCCTCGGCTCCCTTTTTTATAATCTACGACTATAGTAACATAAATTAAAGACAAATCCTAGTCATTTGTCTATTAGGCTACATCATTTTTAAAAATCAGAGAAGGTTTTTCATTCTTTTCAATCACTCCACGAGTAATAATACATTTTTCAATTTTATCCGTTGACGGAATTTCAAACATAACATCCGTCATAATGGATTCAATAATCGAGCGCAGACCGCGAGCCCCTGTCTTTCGTTCAATCGCTTTTTCTGCAATGGCTGAAATAGCTCCATTATCAAAAACTAACTCAACATTATCCAACTTAAAAATCTTTTTATATTGTTTTATTAAGGCATTTTTAGGCTCTGTCAAAATTCGAACTAGATCTTCAACTTCTAGTGGATTTAAAGCACCCACAATCGGGAACCGTCCAATAAATTCTGGGATTAATCCAAATTTTAATAAGTCATCTGGTTGAATATGACTATAAATTTCTTTCTGACTCATGCTATTAGCTTTTGAATCAGCACCAAACCCAATAACTTTTTTACCAATTCTGCGCTTAACCACTTCTTCAATGCCCGCAAAAGCGCCCCCAGCCATAAATAGAATGTTGGTTGTGTCAATTTGAATGAATTCTTGATTTGGATGCTTTCTCCCTCCTTGAGGTGGAACATTAGCAACTGAACCTTCAAGAATTTTAAGTAGTGCCTGTTGCACACCTTCACCTGACACATCTCTCGTAATAGAAGGGTTATCTGAGCGTCGAGCAATTTTATCAATTTCATCCACGTAAATAATTCCTCGTTGGGCCTTTTCTACATTAAAATCAGCCGCTTGTAGTAAACGCAACAAGATGTTTTCTACATCTTCTCCCACGTACCCAGCCTCTGTTAATGAAGTGGCATCGGCAATGGCAAAGGGAACATCTAATACTTTAGCCAAGGTTTGAGCCAACAAGGTTTTCCCGCTCCCGGTTGAACCAATTAAAAGAATATTACTCTTAGCAATTTCTACATCGTCCTCAACCTCACTATTTGAAGTTAGACGCTTGTAATGATTATAAACAGCCACGGCTAACACCTTTTTAACATCGTCTTGACCTATCACATATTCATTTAATAAATCATAAATTTCTTTAGGTTTTGGCAAAGCTTTAAATTCTTCGTTTAATTCATCAGATTGTTCATTTTCAATGATTTCTGAACACATTTGAATACACTCATCACAAATATAAACTCCTGGACCCGCAATAATCTTATTAACCTCATCATGATTTTTACCACAGAATGAACACGTAATATCAACATTATTCATCTTTCACACCTCCGTAGAGTAACTATACTTATTATACTATATATATTCAATTGACTCGCATATTATTAACGACTTTTTTGAACATTTTTTGACAACAGTAAAAATTGCACAAAATGAGGCACGTGAATTCGCGCCTCATCTTATTTCTTTTTATCTGACGATCATTATTTGCGTACTGATTGTTCAACAATAAAGTCCACCGTTTTACGCATTTTTAAATCTTCCTCTAATGCACTAAGATTAGGTAACATTTGTTTTAATTGCTCCACTTCATATCCGTACGACTCCGCCATTTCAACCAAGCTTTGTTCGACTTCTGCCTCTGTTACTTCAATGTTTTCTTTATTCATAATAGCTTCTAGGGTCAAGGTTTGACTGACTTGTTTTTCTGCTTCTGGCCGCAGCTGATCTTTAAGCCCGTCTAAATCAGTTCCCGTGTATTGGAAATAAAGATCTAAGTTTAATCCTTGGCCTTGAAAGCGCCGCTCTTGTTCTTCGATCATCTGCTCAACTTTAGAGTCAATCATTTCTGCTGGAATTTCAAATTTAGCATTTTCAGTTACTTGATTTACAACCGTATCAATGAGATGATTTTTAGCTGTGGTTTCTTTACGCTCTTTAACTGTTTTTTCTAAATCTGCTTTTAGCTCTGCAACTGTTTCAATTCCTTCACGATCCAGATCTTTAATAAATTCATCATCTAATTCTGGTAATTGTCGTGCCTTAACTTCATGTATTTTCACTTTGAACACAGCTTCTTGTCCTGCTAAATCCTCTGCGTGATAATCTTCTGGGAACGTCACTGTAATTTCTTTTTCTTCGCCAGCGTTAAGTCCAATTAATTGTTCTTCAAACCCAGGAATAAATGAGTTTGATCCAATTTCAAGGGTATGATTTTCACCTTTACCCCCTTCAAACGCTTCTCCATTCTTGAATCCTTCAAAGTCAATAATTACAGTATCACCACTTTCGATCGCTGTCTCTTTGACAATCATCTCAGCATGATTTTCTAATAGTTTATTTATTTCTTCCTGAACATCATCGTCTGTCACTTCAGTGGATAGTTCTTCAACTTCCACTCCTGTATATTGCCCTAATTCAACTTCAGGTTTTACCGCAACCACAGCGGTCACAATTAATTCCTGATCTTTGCCTATTTGTTCTATATCCCATGTAGGTGATGCAACTGGAGAAATCTTTGCTTCATCAACTGCTTTCATGTATTCTTGTGGCAAGATAGAATCTAAAGCTTTCTCATAAAGAGATTCTACACCGTAAGTTTGTTCGAACAATTTACGCGGTACTTTTCCTTTGCGAAACCCTGGAACTGAAACATTTTTTACAACCTTTTTAAACGTTACATCCAATGCTTTATTGAACACTTCTGTTGAAATAGTTATGGTTAATTTTACTCGATTAGTTTCTACTGTCTCAACCGTCACTGACATACAAAATACCTCCATTTATTAACATTACATGACTTCTTTATTACAACGTTATAAATTATAACATAGGTTTCACCTAATTGCTACCTTAATAATGATAAACTTAGGACGTATTCATTGATTTTATGGACTGTCACCAGCTCGTGAGTTGAGTCACTTTGTTCCTTGAATTCCTCTTTAATTAACGTTTCTAAAGCGACCCCACCACATTGCCTTCCTAATTGTTGAATGACTACTTTTTTATCTATTTTTTCAAAGAACGGAAACACAGATTGATAAAACATTATGATGTGCTGCTCCAACAACGCCTTCGTTGCTTCATCTAGATTTAACCTTATTAAGTCTTTTTGAGCTAATGAGATGGCATCATAAAACAGCTCCAGACTTTCTCTTGTCGTCTCAAGTTTTTTTGACTCCTTTTCACCCCTAAATTCCACTTCTAGCTTTAAGCCTTTACGAGACAATAATTCAAATAACATGGTCTTTAAAGCTGGTGAATGCTCGTTATCAAAAAAACATTTTAGACTCGTTTCATAACGATGAAAATACTCAGCAGCTATTTTTTCTAAATCGCTTAGGACAAAAAGAATTTGTTCATAGGATTTAGCACTTACTAATGCTTTAAATTTCTTTTCTGCGTCTTTTGACCATTCTTCTTCATAAAAATTTTTTAATTGATAAACGAGTTCAACTAAGTTTTGATAGGCGAAGGAATTTAATTTTAACTGTTGTTGGTAATGCGTTTGTTTTTCATTTGCTTCTTGTTGCTGGTTTTGTAGTAAACTAACAACTATATCATAGGCAGCTATTCCTAAATCTAAACACCTTAATTCCTTCAATTGTAATACCAACTCTTGACAACTCTCATATTCTCTTTTAAATAAATAACAACTCAGGAGCTTTTTACGTATCTCTTTCTGACCTTCATCCGTAACGCTACCACAAGTTTCCAACCAATCTTCCAGAGTGCAAATGGCTTGGTCAATATAATTCTTCGCTAATAGTTCATCTATATCTTTTAACTTTTCTTCATAATTAGTTGGAAAGTCATAGATCGTAGCCATCATTCATCACCTTACTATATCCTAATATAATAAAAAAAGAACTACTGTCTGCAGTTCTAAATCTTCATTTAAATGGTATCCCGGGAGGGATTCGAACCCCCGACCGACGGCTTAGAAGGCCGTTGCTCTATCCAGCTGAGCTACCGAGACAAATTGTATTTCTTGTTCCTCACCTGTAATATATTATCCTATAATCCACACTTTGTAAATACTTTTTTCTAAATTTTATTAATTTAGTTTTCTTTTATTTTGGTCTTTTATTTTTTATCGTGATGGCGTTAAAATTGTCGAGAACTTAAAAATATTTCTTTTCATTTCCTAATTTATGTGGTAGAATGTTTATGGTTAAGAAAGAAGCCAGTGTGGCGGAATGGTAGACGCAGTGGACTCAAAATCCACCGGAGGTGACTTCGTGCCGGTTCGAGTCCGGCCACTGGTACCAATTATAAAATTAATGTCGGAAAAGACAATGCTGAAACCCCTGATACTATGGGGTTTCTTTTGTTTTTATAAGAAAGAAATTCTGCAATAAAAATACTTTTGACATCAATGTTGACACCAATTCATCAAGCAATTATACAGCGACATCTTGAGGAATCAAATTTCTATTCGCCACACCTTAAATAACTCAATCTTCCGTTATCAAATATTTTATGATTAAGACGTTTAGTATCCAACCTTTTACCAGCTAACTCTTCCACGTCTAAATCAGCAGAAATTAAATTTCCCAAAAGTGAATCTCCTTCTTGTCTAACATCTTTTAATAAATGCACATACCGTTCTGTTTCTCATATGCTAGCATAGCCCATTTGTTCAGCACAACAAATATGTTCACACCTCGACTGATACAGATAGTAGCAAAAGTATGTCTTAGCTCATGCGGGCTCACTGGCTTATCAATTTTAGCTAATTTGCAGATTTGATTTAATAAACTCGTCCAAGTTGATTTATGAAGTGGTGTGCCATTTGGGGTTCTTGTGATATACTTTTGATCCGAATAGCCAAAATGCTCTTGAATCTTCTTTAGTTCTTGCATGTAATATCTTGCTTTTTTGTTATATGATACTAAACGAATTCCTTTTTTACTCTTAGGTGTTCCTAAATGCCATATATTTTGGGGTTCACCTTCTTGCCAATTTCTATTTTTGATAAGTCCTAAGCTTTTATTAATGTTAACACGCTGTCGGTCAGACCATAAATCTTCCCATTCTAGAGCAAGTATTTCACCTTTTCGCAAGCCTCTATTCAGCATAAATAAAACAATATAACCATATCTAGCAATAGAGTTTTTATGCCATTTATCACTCTTCCATGCTTTTTGAACTTGTTCTTCAATTACTTTTTCAATTCTCAGAACTTCATCAATTTCCAAATAATAAATTTCAGCATCAGACTGTAAACAATTTTCTTCTTTTGGCATTGTAACAGATGAATCATCCCCCATTAATTTTCGTTCTATCAGCCCTTCATTCCACAAGTATTTAAAGAATTGCTTCAAAACACTAAATACCTTGGATAAAGAACTATGACCTAGATAATTAGTACTTTCATTGATCAAATTCTACAACATCATTGATGTTATGTGATGTGGTTGATAATCTCCAAGGAAAGGTTTTATATGACAAAGATAGTTTGATTCAGTCGCATCATAGCTACCGGGCTTCAATTTAACTGACCTAAAAGTTTCAAGCCATGTTTCCATTAAATCCGAAATCTTTTGATTAGAAGTATGTATTCCCTTAGCTTCTAATCTTTTTAGTTCCTTTAACTTCTGCTTCGCTTCTTTTTCCGTTTTAGCGTAGCGTTGAATAGGTTTAATTTCATGTTCAGGCTTGTACTTAGCTACCCATCGACCATCACTACTACGCTGATATACACTACCATCATCATATGGTCGTTTCTTTTTCCTAGTTGTTGTTCCCATATTTGGTGAACTCCTTTCAATTTAAATATTTTGAAAGGCTACAACTCTTAATTAAGCATATGTTAATATAACACATTTCACTTTATGGTTGTAGACGTTGCTGCTTTAAATAGTGACCTAATAACGAATTTCTTTACCTTTATACATGGATAGTAATCATGCTTAATATGTTGCTTTAAATAAAAATAGCAAAAATGAGATGAAACATTTCCTCCATCTCATTTACAATACTTTATTCTAAAGAATCTTTTCACTTTTATCTTTAATCCTAAGATTTACTTGTAATATGATACATTTTAAATGCAACAATAAAACCTAGTTTAAAATTTTCATTCGCCATTTCCAAAACACAATCCATGATATCAAAATAGATATCTTCTTCTAACTTACTTTCTAAACCATCAAGCTTATATAATTTATTTTGTTCAATTTTAACTCGTTCTTCTGATAACTGCTTCATCATAAATGCTGCTATTGACTCTAAAGTATTTTCTACTCCTAAGTTATATAAAAGTTCTATTTGATCTGGTCCAATATAAAATGTCTTTTCCAAACTTATTAACTTTTCAATGGCTATCGAATCTAAATCTATATCTTTCTTTAGCATTATTCTCACTCCCTTAAAATTATTACAACAACTCGTTTAACATCACCTAAAAATCTTGTTTCTCACAGTGTTTTGATACGTGTTTTACAAAATAAAATAATATAAGGAGGGTGTACATTTTGATGAATTAGTAAAAATGAACGAAATAACTAATTAGACTTGAAATTGAAAAAGCAATAAAAAGCAATAAAAGTCGCTAGACGAAAGAGAAAACTGACACAAGCATAATTATCAGAAAAATAGATATTTTTTTATCTAACATATAACTGAAATTAAGAATGCTTCATATAAACCTGCGTTTAAGTTACTAATTTCCGAAATACAAATTGATGACTTGAAATAAAAAACAAAAACTGCTATATATGCGAGAAGGAAAGATTTTAGAAATTTAAGAACCGTTAACTCTCAACCTTGATTGGTGTAGAGTTAACGGTTTACAAAGATTTCTATACAAAAATTTCTCTTTATCTATTTTATGAGAGAAATGCGAAAGAAGTAAAAGGAAGTAACCCCATTGAAATTAAAAAAATGTCAAGTAGACAGGGGATTGTTCAATTTCAATAGGGTTATAGGGCAAACAAACACTTGTTCAGAAAAAAGTAGTCCCTATGAAGAAAAAACAGTTCAAAAAGAATTATCCTTTTTGTTAGTAAATAGAAATTAAGAAAAATCAGTTTGAGAAAATAGCTTATTTCACCATCTGTAAAGTAGGTTAAGCTAACACCTAGCACATTAAGTTAGTCAATTTTTGAGATATATCCATTTGTTTACCCTCTCTTAGATCAAATTTTTCATTTTTTATAAATATCACCTACATATCCATCTACGCCCATCTTCTCATAATCATAATACTCAAAATCAAGAATTAGGCAAAAGTTCATATCTTGATTTAAGAAACCAATCATTCATAATGAATTGCCATGTCTCTTTAATCGTTTTTGCAAAATCAGCGCCCTTTGCAGGTGGTCTTGACTACTAATTGAATCTTATTAGATTTTACAATCCTTGGATTCATTATCAGACCTCCGATTGCATAACTATACATATGCACGAGATTAGGCAATAATGGTTGAGTTTGCTGAACATGAATACGATAATTCTCTAGAACTAAGCCATAACATCGCTTAAATGCTTTTGAAAAATCACTATAGGTTTCAAAAACATAGCCAAAAAGTATATGGAAAGGATGACAGGACTAAGGTAGCGTTGGGTGAATCTATCAACAAATTGGAGAAGAAGGACTTTTGAGAAAGCAAAAAATGACGTCATGGATTTGTAAAAAAGAGCTCTATTTGTAGCTACCTAAAAAATCTAACACCTAAATATTCTTTGGTTCAAAAAGTATGTCTGGATGATTTTGCATTAAAGAAGCGTTATCGTTATGGCTCTATTCTAATAGATATAAAAACATGTAGAATTATTGATTTGATAGAGTCGCGTGAAGCTTGAGAGGTAACAAAATGGTTGAAACAATTTCCCAACATTACATTAGTCTGCTTTTATTTAATCGCAATATAATAGAAATTGCAGAAAAGATCATGTATAAGCAACTGCCAACAAAAGTACCTGTCATTCTCACAGATGAAGAGTATTCAACTTTGAAGACTTTCTTCTTCATGCCTCAAGACGAGATAAAATATTGTATATACGAGAGTTAAAAAATAAAAAGCAATTAACTGAACAAGAAATTCGTATGAAAACAGGTTTTACCATACAAACAATTCGCAAATATGTAAAGATGGCAGAATCTGATATAGCAGCTGACAAAATAATTCTTAGAGAAAGACAACATCACAGTACTACACAAGCAAAACAAAAAAGAAGAGTTAGAATCATTTTTAAATGGACTCGAACAAGAAAAAGATGCTTACAGGCTTGCAGTAACCAGTTCATACAGTAATGCTTTAGCTAAGGGGAGCATAAATAAAATTAAAACCAAAAACGACAAATGTATGGTCGTTGTAGTTTTGAGCTTTTGAAATAAAAAGTTTTATTACGAGAGCAACGCCGTTTCACTTAACTTTGGAAAGAACCTATTACCCGCTTACGAACCAGATCATCAAATTTCGCTGCTCGTTTGTTATATCTTTCATCAATTCTAACTCCTTCCATTGATAACAAAAAAGCCTAGAATTTTTTATCATTCTAAGCATTGATCACATTGTTATTCATTATCAGTTCTAAATTTTCAAACTTTTCATTATTTGAATCCCATCAGCTGTTTGCTATCTCTTTCCAAATTCTACTGTTGTTACCCCATGTTTTAGGGGTTGACAATTTTTTTCAATAAATGGCTTTAAGAAAGTTTCTAATTGCTTATAGACTCCGGAAAAATCAGGTTTGCCTTCAACATTTCGCAATCTGTTATAAGCATGTTCTAGGTTGGATTTTCTATTTATAAATTCATCATAATCATCTAAGACTCTGCCCTTTCTATTCATGATTTCAATAAGACGACAAGTGGTCGTTTCAGTACAATCAGAAAAAGCATATACGTCTACTAAATCTTTTGCTCGTCTGAAGATTCTTTTAGATGATAACACGGAAATTTTATCTGCTAGAATGTCATCAACCCCTACGCCCTTAATAACACCCTCACCATAATTCGTAACAGCATCCATATTGATATCCATCATAAACAATTTTTTTCCTTGCTGATCAAAAAATTCTAATCCTGCGGTTTTACTCTCCATATGCTCGTGTTTCTACACAACTGTATATTTGCTTTTCTAAGTAAAACACCATTAGATTTTTACTTGTGGTGTTTGGTAAGAATTGCAAATACAGATTCGCCTATTCCAGGTAAGTCATACTATGTCTGCGCTTGGATTCAACAGGGTTAGGTAGCGCAAATTGATCTACCTCATCTTCCATTATGAAATTCAATTATAATTTATTAAATAAGACGCTGTATTAAAGCAAGAAAAATAAAAATTATAAATAAAGATAGAAGAATCATCGATAAAAATTTTCCTAGTGTTGCAAAAAGGTGTTGTTCATATTTTTTACCAATATAAATTGCTAAAACCAATAATATAACTGTAATAAAATCATGTGCTGCATAAATTCTAAAAAAATTTACAATAATTTCCCCCAGTTTCTGAGTATGAGTGGCATTCTGAGTATTTATATTTAAAGACGTAAATAAAAATGAAAAAGCAAAAATAACCAATGATA
>Ga0153980_1000736_pt1:2500-14349 | contig 14349 bp, 11 predicted proteins | sample TSGA064MetaG_FD_104722 | JGI IMG/M metagenome (GOLD analysis project Ga0153980, IMG submission 104722) | Attine ant fungus gardens microbial communities from Georgia, USA - TSGA064 MetaG | ecosystem: Host-associated > Fungi > Mycelium > Unclassified | place: USA: Georgia, Magnolia... | reverse complement strand
TTTGGTTCATTCTTTGACTGCTCTGCTCCCCCCCAAAAAAAAGGGAGACTTGTTCTTGCTCTCCCAATTCAGGAAGACGGAAATCGCCGGTTGGGTTTTTCCAACCAAGAAAGACATGGGAATCTTTGGGCATAAGAGTTGCTCTCCTCTCTTACGATATTTCGTCTTGGATGAAAACAGCGCCCCTAAAGGAAACCCTTTTCTTATTGAGATGTCTCTTTAAACAGCGGAAATGCCGACATCTACTCGAGATGGCTTGACATTCCAGAACAGGAACTTCACTCATTTGAATGCCCGAAGTCTGCATCTTATATTACATAGCCTCTTAAAAGAAAAGTGAAAAGTCCCCTCTTGCCTGATAGATTGACCATTCCATTCGACGCCCTTTCCCCTTTTGACGACTTCCTGCTTGTGTTGTGAACTTGCCTTTACTGATGGATTGCCCTAGCCCTATTACTGTGATCTTTTCTCTTATCCCTTCATGAGTTCTGCCCGTTTAGGTTAGGCTATTCTAAAGTAGGCGTAATCCGAATTCTCCCTTCCTGGGCTTGCTTACCACTATAATTACACTAGCTGGGCTTACGACTTCAATTGGATACGCTTAGCTTAGGACTTACACTGGCACTAGATTAGGAGATTATTTTACGACTGGCTGACTTAGACAAGGCCTTAGGATTACTTGCAGGTATTCCCTTATGTATAGTATCCCCCTCTGTGGATGACGGAATACCTTATTTTTTACTTAAGCTTGCACTACTCCTTCTTGCTTACCTGCTTGCCTAAGTTAATTAAATAAAAAGTTTGATAAATTTAAATACATCTGTAACAGGCTTTCTCACTTCACTTTGGAAAGTGACATTAAGGAGAATTTCTGGAGAATCTCTATTGATTTCTGGGATAGACTGTAGAAAGATCTACAACTTCCACTATTTCCAAAAGGAAAGAAACTACATCTAAGTAAACTGGCTGGCTTGATCACTAGATTTCCCTTGCTTATAATCCAGATACTTACCCTGGGTCTGCAACTCACTCAAAAGCATAATCAAAAAGGAAGACAGAATGAAACAGAAAGAATAAGGAAGCACTCGACTACTAGGGAGAGTGATTACACTTTACAGAACATCCCAAGAACTAGATCAATGGCAGGGAACCCTAGGTAAGCAAAAATACCAGGAGAAGGACTACTTGCCTAAGCTCTCTCACTTGCTCTATCCAAAGCGTCTATCTCTAGCTGCTCTATAAAGCCCTTGCTTAAACTGTTTTAAAACTTGCTTTCCTAAGGACTGCTAGATAGATCTCATCTTAAAAAGTCCCCGCACCTCTCACGAGTTGCCTTTCTTCGGCCGTATTCTAAGAATCAATCCCATTCTTGCTAAGAGCGGATACGGCTAAAAGAGCGGTTATTCCAACAAGACCATCAACTGCGGGTAGGCTTAAAGCTCCTACTCGTACTCTCACAGCGCTTATTGCCTCAAGGAGGGGATACGTACCACTTTTAAAAAAGCACATCTTCAACTAGAAATCGGGTTCACCCCGGCTGTGACTAATAGTCAGTCCGTTCTTTCCTTATCTGAATCAGATGAGATGAGGCTTAGTTCTCTCTGAATTCAATATCTGTCTCGCCTGCCGAATCCTGAGCTTAGCCTGCAGCCTTTATTCTGACAACAGGGCATTCATTCGTGAAACCTGGTCTTGCATCTGATCTTTCTTCTTCTTTTCCCTAATGCCTAAGCCTAATCATGCTTTTCACATGCAATTCAATGGTTCCTCTACTTCCCCTGCTTCCTTTGCCGCTGCATCTCTTCTCGTAACCGGTGTTCTTGTTACAGTAAGCGTTGCAATTGAATCCACTCTTGGCCTATCCGGTGTTTATGGTGAGTTCATAGCCGCGTTGAAATAAAAACAGTTGGCAAAAACCGTTGCCGCTGCTTAACTATGAGTACTCGTAACCGTAGCAGCTGGAATAACCGTTGTTTGCTACGGTAACTATCAATTGTTTAAGAATAAGAGAAGACAGCTTTGGGACTGATTACTCTCTTTCCTTTGTCACTTTCTCCTTCTTCTTTGACTGTTGATTATGCCTTATCTGATGGGGGAATAGAAGCTCTTACAGCTCTCGTCTCGTTGCCGTTGTTAATGGTGAATAAGCGATAAGCGGTGTTAGCAATAAAAGCTGTGATTGAATCCGTAACCGATGTTATTAGTGCCTTTCGTCACTTGCTTGACTGCTTTCCTGTCTTGCTAGCCATTTCGCCTAGTTTTCCTTTCTTGTCCAAGGTTATTCGCCTTGCCAAAAAGATACATAGAGAGACTTTTAGATCGATCACTGCCAGACCCAACGAAAGTAGGTCTTGGTCTAGTGGTCTATCTCGCTTTACTCAGGCAGCCTGGACTCAGTTGTCTAGGTATATCCCGGATCTCACTTCTATTCCTCTTCACCAAGGAAGGAGGTTGTATCCTACCTGGAAGGCGACAGGCCTGACTGTCCCAAGGAAGCTCAAGGAAAGAATAGGTAGAGTGAAATCTTTCTTTGCAGTATTCCCACAAGAGGTAGCCGCCGCGTGGAGCAAAGATCGGTTTAATATGCCGTCTGAGCCCCATGATGGGATGTGCTTTCCTCTTCAGTGGGATGGGTGGAGATTGTGGTTCCCTTGTACTCGGTTCCCGTTTGATGATGATAATGATGATATTTCCCAATCCGGACATCCACTCCGTCCAAAACCTTACTCTGGCCTTTCAAGATTTCCACACATACTCCGGCCTTCCGGTACACTTTCAAAAATGCAGCGTATTTCTGCTCTGCTATTTCTTCCGCTCTAAAGGCCGCTATCCTCTCCATTCTCGGTATGCATGAGGAGCAACTCCCTGTAAGGTACCTTGGCTTGCCACTTGTCTCAGCATTTGCTAACAGTAGTCCCTTGAGAGATCAAATCAGCAAGAGGGTGGAAGGCTAGAATTCTGTCTTTTGCCGGACGACTGCAGCTTATAAAGACTTTTTTTTTCATACCAACACTACTATACTAGATGTGCTCGTTTCTGCTCTCTTATAGCAGCATTGATGCTATTGAGAGAATGCTTCGCAAATTCCTTTAGGGTGACTGGGATCGCAGGTCAATACATACAGTTAGCTGGGAGACCATCTGTCAACCGAAAAAGGAGGGTTAATTGGGCATCCCAGGCCTTAGGAGATGGAATGAAGCCTGCCTTCTCAAGCAGGTTTGGCTGCTGGCCTCCAACCCCAGTTCCATATGGACCGACTGGATCAAAGCTAGATATATCAAATCCAAATCGATATGGGACTATTCTCCTCCAACTGGCTGTTCTCCTGTGTGGAAGAATATATGCAAGCTGATCCCCAAAGCAAAGCCATTCATTTTACATGTCATTGGTGATGGATCGATCACTAAATTCTAGTGCTTAACGCCCTGGCTTCCGAGTGGCAGATTAGTTGACACATATGGTAGGCGTGCGATTGTTGATCTCGGCTTGGGTGATGATCTTACTGTCTCGGATTTTGTCTGCCACTATTCTTGGAATCTTCCTTTCCCCTCCAGCTCCCATTTTAGCTTATCCTTCTTCTGTCATCGGGGATGGGAACCTTGGTAGGAATGTTGGAGGGTTCTGGGCAGGTAGGTTTGATGCTAGCTTTGTTGCTTTGGCATTGGCTGATTAAAGAAATCCTCGCAAAGGCGCCATCTTTCTTAAGTGAAAACGTGACTTTCATAGACCTGCCCACTATAGTAATGCTTCTACTGGTGCTCTGCCTGAAAATACGATAATTGACTTTTTGAGACCACTGCGATAAATGGGCTTTTGAGACTCCGTTTTGTTAACAACAGGTACTCTTTCTGCCTTCACGGGTAAGGATCATCTGTGCTATGACTTTCTCTTCCTCGATAGTGGTCTAAGGCAAGAAAGTATGATCGATGATCTTCTGCTAATGCTAGCGTCTTTTTCATCTCTAATTTCATCTATGCTTCAGGAAAAAGTTTAACCTACCCGATAATAATTAATATAAAGGGCTGGCTGCTCTCTTTAATTTCACAAAGAATTGAGTCTTAACGACCTTGCCCTTAGTTAAGCGAGTGGCTTCTGCCCTCCAATTTAGCATTTGAGCGGCTTTCGCTTCTCTTCTTTGAAAGATAGATCTTCTCTTTCTCTGTCTATCAATCTTCCTGCCCTAAGCCCCTTTTGTTGTCTCTAGCGCTTTATTGTTTGATAGAGACCGACCTGCTTTCATAAGCATAAGCACTTGTTGGAAAGTTCGGAAGAAGGCTTTGAGGGGAACTAAGTCGATGTGGCTCCGGTTCAGTATTGCGCCTCCCGCTTATAATCTCTTCCAGCTGAGCTTCTATGCGTGCTAGTGCTGCGCTTGTCTTTTCTTGTAAACTGGTTTCCCCTGATCTTGAGGACTCTCCTCGATGAGGGTATCTAATGCTGGCCAAGTATCTGCTGATCATTTCGTTACCCTTAGCGAGTAAGGCTGTCTATTTCAGACTCCCGTTCTGACGCCGACGAAGGTTCAGATGGGACTGGATGAGATAAGGATTGAGGAGCCAGTAAGGTTCTCCTTCCATTGTCTGAACTTCCTGTGCCTCGTCCCAGAATACGTTCCTATCCTCGTCTTCCACTATAGGGAATTCGTAGACGTCTTCAAATGTGGGCCCGCAATGTGCAATGTCTATGCGACAGCAAAACTCGACGCGGGGCTGCTTTCTTCTGTCTCGTCTTGCGAGGATTTTATTCATTCTCTCAGGAAAGAATGCGTTTAAAGCGACTGGAACTCGCCCCTTTTTTCACATACTCCTCGAGAGCATTGAGGTATTCTTCCATTGCCGTCTTTCAGTGACCGGGGTCCGGCAATACCACCGTCGGCTTCCTTCTTATGATTCGTTCTCTCTTCCCAGCTGCTCTTACGGTAGTGGTCTTGGAGGGTGCGGACCTCCGCCATCCTTAACGGCCTCCCATTCTCCTTCACTTTCCTCCTTTTCTTCACAGACTAGGGGATGAATCTCTAGACCTAAAAGCAGTTATATAAAGCACTGCTGCCACTTCCTTTGCTACCGGCTTCTTTCAGTCCTAAAGTCAATCAAGAGGCTAAACTCGATCTATCTTTCCGGCTTAGACGAACTCCTCACCTGGGGTGACTGAAGGATATTCTGATTCAAGCTCTGAATCAAAGCTAATCCTTTTCTCTATTGTACCCTCATCGACATCTCCTTACGCTGATTCAATAGCAGCTGGGTCGTGAACAAGAGCTGAAAGACGTTCAAGCTCAAAGCTTCTGGTTCTGTCATACTCTATTCTATTTCTTTCTACTCCCTCGCCTTGGAATAGGATGAAAGAGGATAGAGTGAGTGGAATATGTAGGCGTAGGTGGTGGTAAACTCCTCTTTCCGGTAGTAGAAGGGAAGGTCGTTAGGTTAGCTCGTCCGGTAAGAAAAAGTGCAAATTCTAGGATTTCTAGTTCCGTGCTCTAGGGCTTTGACTTCTAATAAGGAGAACTTGGAAATCGCGAACCTGCTGCTCGCTCGTGGCTTGTGCTAATGCGACTCGGGAATGAGGGCAGGCAACTGTAAGACTACTTGCTCTTTGTCCCGAACTCGGTAGCTAATAAGTAGAACTGCTTCCTATGATCACTCGACTCTACCCCAAGAGCTCCGCTGCGAAGGGGTCTTGCCTCGCTTCTGTCTTAGGATAGTTATAGTTATCTAGCCCGGTCTTATTCAACTTAGGATATATATTAGCAGTAAGTCCCCGGTTACTCGCTTTCAAGCGGCCTGAAGGCCTCCTTCCCCCGCAACTACAGAACTACTTCATTAAGAACTGAACTAGAACTGCCAAGCTATTTTAGAACATAACTGCTGTTCCCGTCCTGCCCGCCTATAAGTAGAACTATAGAGGTCAACTCTAAACCAGGAATTCCTCCTATTCCAATTCTCAAGTCATACGATTTGAATACGGATTTGTGCCCGGATCCCCTTCTTTTGTCTTTGAGCCTGCCTTTAGGTAGCTATAAAGGGCATGGAAGTCCCCCTTCTTCTCAAGCAGGAAAGCCCGCGTATTCTTATTCTAATGTCCATTGGAGCTTCTCTTTTCTTCCCGCTATCTGATCTGGCTGTTCTATTTATATATACGTCTGTTCCCCAGTCTTACTTTCTCATGCCCGGGTATCTTTCTTTTATCCTTTCTACTTCTGTTACAGTAGCTATAGTTGTAATGGCAAAACCAAGGTTATGCAGGTCTCCTTCTCATTGAGTAGCCTTTACTCTGGAATTGAAGTAGCGAAATCGGCCTTAGCAACGCCGCTTGCCTTACTAATAATCGGGAATCTGAACAGGCAACTATGAGACTAGTTTCCCATTGTCCCGAGCAAGTTACTTCGTACCTGAAGTGAGTGTGCCCATCTCGGTCTCCTTTCTTTTTTCTTTGCAGCTGCCATAAAAGTCAAGCCTTAGATTATAACAGGAATCTCACCGCCAGCTCCCCCAAGATACTCGCTACTAAGGTTCTGAAAGAAGGCAGCTAAATCAGCAATAGAAGAACACTCCAGATCTATGAATAGCCAACAAAGAGCCTAGCTCGATTACTGGAACTAAACAGCAAGCTGCCTAGTTCACTGGCTCGTATGACTAGCTCTCTTCGTTCGCACCTTTTCAAGCAAGTAAACTCCCATAATAGAGCTAATCCCAGTGCAGAGACTGCTTTAGCCTCCCCCCTCTAACGAGCAAGTAAGTAAACAAGTAGCTCAACCTGAGGTTCATAACAAGCCTAGCACCTTTTGAGTCAGGATCGTTAGCTACTGGCTTGTTTGTTAAAGAGTCTTTCGTGGTCTCCGATCAGGAAAGAGAGCTAGTACAGCACAGAGAAAGGGAGCTTGTTTTCGAGCAAGGTAGCGCAGTAGTTGCTTGTTGGCTCTTTCGACTTTGAGAGTGGTAACTGGAGCTAGCGAGTTGTTCTTCTTGTTCAGAACTGGCAAGCAAGTAAACTAGTTGCTTCGCTTCGCTTAGCCTACTGTGTACCCTTCTTTCACTTACATACAGCTATCTAAGACATTCAGGGGCTGTGTAACTGCTGTTAGAACGCTTTTCTTAATCCGTTACGGATGTCGAAAAGTGAAGATTGGTTCTGTGCCAGGTCATGGTGATATGCTTGATAAAGGTTTGTTTCGTCGATAGCATTTTATGATGTAGGATGCATAGTAGCTGTTGTCACAGTAGGGGTCCTAAGGCGGGAAAAGTCCTAAAGTAGCCAACGCGTTGATTGCTCTCCCTTGGTTGGGCGAATTTTCTTAATGAAAGCCCTCTTTTTGGCTCTCGTGTGAGGGTTGTCATAACTTCTGTCTATCTGCTGTTAAATGACTTTATAGAGTCCTAAGGGTAGTCTCAAAGATAAGGGATTCAAGCCGTATTAGTTTTGATTAGCTGTCCCAAGGAAAGGAGTCAAAGTAGTGGCTGTTGGCATGTCCGAGCTAAGATCGGTTGAGGCGGGTAAAGACGGTTGCCTAGCTTACTTGGTAAAGGACTCCTTTTGTTTAGCGGTCATGGATCGATTCTAGGTGGTTAACTTGTATACCCCTATTCTCAGAGTTCACGTTCTGATCTAGCAAATCGACTTTTCAGATGAGTTCCATAGTTTTTGACAGGACAGGTGGAAACTAGGAGGTAAGGCTAATCTTAAAGCAATCGGGCAAATACGTGTATACTAGCTTACTAGCTTTAGTAGCTTGTGTACTAGCCTCTTAAAGGAAGGAGGGGTACGCTGATTTGGGATGCTAACTAAGTAGATGCGGAAGCGAGGTGCGAAAGCAAGCGGGCAACAGGGCTAACGCTTTATTTGCTCCTTAGGCTTTCCTCTTCGAGCAGGTATAGGAAGAGTTAAGCCAGCATAGAGCAAAGCTCAACCAATGGGCTATTTGCTATAGTTCAAAGCCCTCTTCATAGAAGGGACGGAGTGACTCGACCGATAGGGAGAGGGACGGAGACATGAGAAGGTGGTTTACTTACTTTACTTGCTGCTTTGTTGAGCAGGGCGGTCTACAGAGCCAAGAAAGAGCACAGGCGTGAGCTGTAAAAGGTCCCCGCCTTACTTGATGAGGAAAGGCTTGTTCATTCATGCCCCTATGAGGTAATTCTATTCAGAGGTCGATTTCGGCCATGAAATCGCACGAGAAAGAAAAACGGGAAGATCCATCTCAGACAGAGCAGACGGGGAAAGAGATATTGAATGAAAAAAAGAAATGAATGAATAGCCGCACCGACATGTATTGCTTTCCGCCTCCACTATGTGCCTGGCACTCCTGTCATTTGCCTCGTGACTATTTATTGGTAGTCCTTCTGCTACCTATATTGGTCTTTACTTGTTCTATTTGATATTCCTTCTGTCAGTTTAAGTTTCAAAAAAAAAGGAATTTTCGTCCCCACATCGCTGCTCAACTCGTGATTCCTAAGAGAATAAAAGACGAGAAAGGAGAGAGCTACTCGTTAAGGCAAGTGGGAGATTCACGGGCAGTAGCTTAGACTCTCCCGAAGGCCGAGGAGCAAGGTTGAGCGAGATTCGCTTTGGTTTTTATGCTTTGACCTTGCTCATATATCAAGGCTGAGTATAACTCCTTATGTCTTGGAAAGACAGATGCGGAAGTGTCTAAAGAAGTCGGAGGAAGAAAGTAGTTGGGCAACTGTATACACGAGAGTACATTAGTATTCTGGGAATTGGCAACATTGACAGAAAGGGGAAGGGGTAGGAAAAAACTTTTTTAGGTATAGCTATACTAAAGTAGTCGGCCTAACCTTCGGTTCCCGTAACCAAGTTTTTCTTTCTCACTCCTTATGTGCTTTTTCTTACTTCATTCATACTCATACTTTTTGACTTTTTCTGAAGTGTGGGGCAAACGGCGCCCTATACTTCTACTTTTAACTAAAGGCGAACAGCCGGCATTGCAAGCAAATAGAGAGCCCCCGCCCGTTTGAGCCGTTGCGAGCCGGAAAGCGGACCGGCAGTTTGAGTCGCGAAAGGGCCGCTTGCTTAACTTAAAACGTTTATTCATTATATTATAATAATAATAGATATAGTTTATTCTATATCCATCTATAAACAAAAAACAAATAAAATCAAAAAAATGATTTTTTTTATCCAATTGTTCATTCCTGGGAAAAGGAAGAAGCAGATAGAGCAAAGGCCTCCTCTTTCCGTCCGCTCTTCCCGAAGTGAGCGAATTGCATGTAGAGATCCGTAGGGGCTTATAGTTTAATTGGTTGAAACGTACCGCTCATAACGGTGTTATTGTAGGTTCGAGCCCTACTAAGCCTACCACCCCCTTCTCTTCACCTGATACAAGGCAGTCGAAGTCCCCGCCACCCTGCAGATCTCAATCTAGCGACGGCACCTGGAACCACACTGCTGCCGCTGCCCTTCGGGCACGCCTCCTACGCTTATCACTCACCTACGCTCTTGCAGCATGCCCCCTTCGGGCAATACGGCTTTCGTAATACGCGAAGCAGCTGAGCGATAGCTCTTCGATCGCTATATTCTTGCGATAGCGAAACCTTAAGTCTTATTCTTTTGTTCCCGAACAATGATCATTCATTAGGCCGGCCCGACCAAACACTGAAAGCCCGGTCCGGGCAAGCGTTATTATGGAACTAATCTGACCGAACTGGGTCTAATGGAACAAGATCTCGATCTCAATAAGGAATTGGAATCTGGAAGGGCCGGAAAGAATCAATGCGATAGCGAAGGCGTGGTTCATCCTCTAAGAGAAAGTAGATGCGAAGGTTCGGATCGAAGATCTTCGCGAGACGGCCCATGAATCTCGAGAATCGAGCGTGGGGCTTGAAGACCCTACCGCATTCCGGCCCCGGGGCCTTCAATTGGTCCTTTCAGCCACTCCATTCCTTTCCGTCAGCCACTATCCGAGGTAAGCGAGCTCTGTTGTTCAAGCAAGGGATGTGGTCTTTCTTTTTCCACACGACATGGAGTGTATGGTCGATGGTGAAATATGCTGATATGTGAGTCCGGTCGTCAAAGCAATGAGTCTGATGCAAAGTCAAAGCAGGGGGTGAGCATATGGGTAGGATTAGTAGGTACAAGGAACGATCAAAAAAAATGGGGTTGTTTCACGGGACATCTTGCTCGAAGCCTTTGTCCGTAAACCGCAGAAAGAGGTTTTGATACGCATGGATGCTGCACTGAAAGCTCTGTTCCACCTATCCATCAAAGAGTACTAGCGGACAGCAAGAACGAAGTGGGGATGATCAAGCAATGGCTCTTTCAGTCGTATGCTTTGGTTGTCCCCTTTCGTTGTATAAAAACAGTTTAGTAATCAAAAAACTCACCTATAGTTCTCACGCTCGATCCTTCCTTGTCGTGCTTGAGCACCCTACACAGAGTCTACTCCGCTAACGACCTCAACCTCGCTCCTAACCAACGCATCTTCACAAACCCATGTGTCCCACTTAGGGGAGTCAGTTCTTCGATGAGCTAACTAGAAGCTTAGAGGAGAGCGCTAGCGTGCACACTTCCGTTGATGTGCTTTACCGATCGATGGAGGAGATATGCAGGGAGGTCTAAGATAGCATGTCGCGTCCGTACCCCTCGCTGAGCCATATCTCACTGATGACAAGAATGGTTGTGCTCGCTCGATCAGCTACGCGCATCTGCCCCACTATCTACTCGTATGCCCTTTCGATCCTTCCGGTGAGAGCTTGTGACCCTCGCAGTGACCGCAGTTTGCTTAGTCGACTGTCTCTCTCCCTTCCGGATGTCCAAGCACAACAAAGTATAGAACACAAGGGATTTGAACCCCTGTACTCCCGCGCGGGTGGGATGGGAGTAGATTCCCTCCGTTCTCAATAAAGCAAGAGTGAAGTGAATTTACTCGATGGGCTAATACGAGCTGTTTAATACGATGATACATGTATGATGCCAGCTAGCAGCAACTTTACACTTCACCCACAGCCAGCACCTCTCTCTACCTGAACAACAACTGAAATCCTCTCTGTTAGGGCGGAAATTCAGGCAATTCATAAAGCAGTACTAAAGCTACTTCTCCTAAGGCAGTTGCTTGTTCCTTGCTCCAGTGGCTCAAGAGCAGGAGGTTGGCTAAGGCTATGAGCTAGGAGAGTGAATTCCTTGTTTTCTTGCTTTTTAGCCCTGCCCTTGCTTGTTGCTGTCGCTAGCGGATTGTTGTTCAGGGATGACAACAAGCTCAAACATGAAAGTTGGTTGGCATTGTAGGCGCGAGAGGGAGTGCTCGAGAGAAAGCGAGAGGGAAAAGTGCTTTCCTAGCTTTAGCCTTGAGCTACTAGCTTCCCTTTCTTAATGCCTTAATTGAGCTTAAAATATCTGTAAGAGGAACAAGCAACGAGCAACGAGCGAGAGAGAGGGATTGCCACGAGCTGGCGTAGTGCCAATCCCGAACGAGAGCGGTAAGCAAGCATTTATTTGTTGCTTAGGCTAGTAGGTCTTTCTGGCTTTTGTTCCTGCTGCTAGTAGCTCGACCAAAGATAGGAGCTAGAGTATGGGGCAAGCAGCTAGTTGCTCTAGCGAAAGTAGGCTAGAGTTTGATTTAGCTAGCTGTTTGTTTCCTAGGGGCGGAAATTCGTTCTATTGAAAAAGTGAGCCACGTTTTTTCTTTTAACGATAGGGCTTTTATCATTAACCTCACACAATTTACCTCTTTGAGGAACGAAGTAGCGAGACTAAAAGGAGAGGAACGATTGTGTCCTAAGTCCGCAACTTAGGTGCAACTCTATGCGAGAGACAAGCCGCATCTAGGCGAGTTCTGCCTGGTGGCCTTACCACATTGAATAGTCCTTCTGTGGACACCCATCGGCAGAGCTTGTGTTCGG
>Ga0153980_1000733_pt1 | contig 14382 bp, 9 predicted proteins | sample TSGA064MetaG_FD_104722 | JGI IMG/M metagenome (GOLD analysis project Ga0153980, IMG submission 104722) | Attine ant fungus gardens microbial communities from Georgia, USA - TSGA064 MetaG | ecosystem: Host-associated > Fungi > Mycelium > Unclassified | place: USA: Georgia, Magnolia Springs State... | reverse complement strand
TAAAAAGTCCTGAGACCGACATGTCAGTTCCCAGCGGAGCGGGATGTCTTATTTCTACTCCTACAGAACTGATTACTTTTATGAATGGGTTAACTTCGGGTAAATTGGTTTCCAAAGAAAGTTTTGATGCGATGCGACAATTCAAAGACCATTATGGTTTTGCACTGGTAGAAGTCCCTTTCGGAGAGAAAAAAGGGTTTGGACATACCGGAGGGATTGATGAATTTCGTTCCGTACTTTACTATTTTCCAGACGGTGAAAAAACAATTGCAATGATCACCAATCAGTCTGATTTTGATAATAATCAAATGGCTATTGTAGCATTACAGGCGGCTTATGGTAGGGATTTCCAGATACCGGATTTTAAGGTAGTAGAAGTTTCAGCTGCTGACCTTGAACCATTGACAGGGAATTATTCCAGTTCCACAGTCCCATTGAAAATCAATGTTTTTATTAAAGATAAAAAATTGATGGCACAGGCGTCAGGCCAGAGTGCATTTCCTTTAGAAGCAACTTCTAAAACAAATTTTACATTTGATGCAGCAGGAATTGAAATAGATTTTAATCCGGCGAAAAAAGAATTTGTGATTTCACAGGGCGGAACGAAAAATACGTTTACAAAAGAATAGTCACGCACGTAAACAGGCTGCTGGTAAGAGATTGGACCATTCAACAATAAAGTTTAATCCTGAAGGGAAAGATATTTTTTGGCTTCAGGATTAAAATTTTACGGTAGAAAATTACGGTCCACATCCCGGAATGAAGGTCCAGGGAGTAATTTAGCTCTACATTATATATTGCTGAAATCTTTTTTTATTACAGAATTTCTATTATTTTTGACCCCATCAGAAGCTGAGCTTCTACACAAATTTTGAAAAGTAGTATGAAAAAAATAATGAACAATAATTATGTGGTATTTTTGAATATCTTAATTATTGTCTACAGCCTTTATATCTGTTTATCTGTTTTCAAAGAGAAAGCCGTACTCACAGATGATTTAGCTGGATTTTACGTCTTGCCATCCGTTTCCGGATCCTATTTCCGCTTTATATATTCTTTTCTTAATTCCCAAATAATGGCAGCCAGACCTGTATCAGGGGTGGTGACAGGAACATTAACTTTTTTTTCAAAGAATAATGAATCTGTTTACTTTATGGGTCTGCTCTTTTTCCCGCTTTCATTAATGGTGCTATATGGGGTGGCCCGGAAGATGATATCAAAAGAATTAGCCAGCCTTTTTACTTTATTATATGCATGCTCCTCAATAGGAACGAGCATTCAGTTCTCTACGATCATGCTCAATTCAAATCTGGCAACGATCTTTTTTGCATTGAGTATCTATTATGCATATGTCTGGAAAAATACGTTCATAAGCGCATTGTTTTTTATAGCTTCCGTATTCAGCTATGAAATATTTCTTCCATTAATATTCCTTAACCTGTTTCTTATTAAAGAAAATAAAAAAAGAATTGTATTTGCAGTTCTTACAATAGGAATAATCGTTGTTTTCAGAAAAATTATTCAGCCAAATCTATTTGCCAATTCCTACCAAAGAGATGAAATAGGGAAGGTCTTTGAATTGAAAAGAGTCATGTTTGTGGCCATGTGTGCTGCAAAATTATTTTTCAGAGATTTTTTTGAAGGAATATATAAGGCATTTCTGAATCTCAGAAAAATGAATGTATTTGAAATCCTACTGTCATTACTAATGACCTCAGCAGTGTATAAGATATTTTGTAATTATGACTTTACAAGCAAAATACAGGACTATAAAAAGCTGGCTATTATTTCTTTTATTTCCATACTGGCGGGAATGAGCATTTATATTTTCTCCTCTTATATTCCTACACTTTTTGGATTTGAAAACCGAAATCTGGGCGCCATAAGACTTTTCTATACTTTATTTATTATTTCCGTGGTGATATATCTGTCCGTTACACTGAAATTGCACAGCAGAATAATCAGTGCTATTCTGGCAGGTATTGCTTTAGTGTTTATCATTACCAATATCAGTGTGAAAAATTCCTGGATGTATGCCAGTAAATTTAATAATGAATTATTCAGTAAGCTGAATACAGCCCTCAAAGAACAGCATATAGAAACCGGAGAGATCTGTGTGGATTATGATGTATTTAACCAAATTAAGACCAATCCGAATCTCACCTTCAGAGAACCTCTTTTTTATAAAGACTGGGAAAGCCCTATGCTTTGTAAAATAAACGGCATTGATCCTCTGAAAATCCATGTTCATAACGTGGAAACAAAAGAAGACTGTGCCGTAGTATTCCAATATAAAAACGGAAAAATGACCCGTACAAAATAGCAGATCACTCAAAGAAGTCCGATTCGGAAGCTTTAAACACAATTTCTTTTAAAAGCAGCTTCTTAAACAAATTTTACACTGATGTGCCATGAATTAGAATAGATTGTAACCCCGGCAAAAAAAGAATTTGTAATTTCACAGGGCGGAACGAAAAATACGTTCACGAAAGAATACATGAAATATTTAAAAATAAATACTGCCGGCGCAACCGATCTGGAAGCATTAAAAAATGCCATCCTCCAAATGAAAGGAGTGGATTCTGTAGAAATCATTGACGAAGAAAATCCTGAAAGTGAACTGAAAAAAGCTTTTGCGAAAACAAAAGAACAGTTGAAAAAAGGAGACTATGAAACATTAGTTAATGATATTTTTGAAATCATCACAAAAAACAATTCTAAGAAATAATAAAAAACGGGCACCAGAAATTAATATTCTGGTGCAGTTTTCTTGTATAACATATAATTCATAATAAATAAATGAAAAAGGCTGTTTTGTCAATCGCTATACTGGGAATATTCTTTTCCGCCAATGTATCAGCACAAACCGAAACTTCGGGGAGAGAAAAAGTATACAGAGCCACTCACACCAAAGTAACGGAACTAAAACATACCAAGCTGAAAGTTAATTTCGACTATCAGAAAGAACAGATGAACGGAGAAGAATGGCTGACGGCGTCACCGTATTTTTATTCTACTAATCAATTGGTTCTGGATGCAAAAGGAATGTTGATCCATGAGGTAGCTTTAGATAACAACGGCAAAAAATCACCTTTAAAATATGATTATAAGGACGATGTTTTAACAATCAGTTTAGATAAAAGTTACCAGAAGAATCAGGAATATACGGTGTATATCAAATATACTTCCCGTCCGAATGAGGTGAAACAGGCCGGAAGTATGGCTATTAATGATGCAAAAGGGTTGTATTTCATTAATGCACAGGGAAAAGATGCCGATAAACCTACCCAGATCTGGACGCAGGGAGAAACAGAATCTTCTTCTGCATGGTTTCCCACTATCGACAAACCTAATCAGAAATCAACGCAGGAAATCTATATGACGGTTCCTGATAAATATGTGACGCTTTCCAACGGAGTTTTAAAAGATTCCCAAAAAGAAGCCAACAACATGAGAACTGATCACTGGGTGATGGATAAGAGACATTCAACCTATCTTTTCTTTATGGGAGTCGGCGAATATGCCATCGTTAAAGATAAATGGAAAAATATTCCTGTAGATTATTATGTTGAAAAGGAATATGAACCCTATGCAAAACAGATCTACGGAAACACTCCGGAAATGATCGATTTCTTCTCTAAAAAGATGGGTTATGATTATCCATGGCCAAAATATGCACAGATTTCAGGAAGAGATTACGTAAGCGGTGCCATGGAAAATACTACGGCCACTCTGCATGGAAGCGATGTTTTGCAGAAACCCGGACAATTGATTGATGAAAACAAATGGGAGGATACCATTGCCCATGAATTGTTTCACCACTGGTTTGGAGATCTGGTAACGGCAGAAAGCTGGAGCAATCTGACAGTTAATGAATCTTTTGCCAACTATTCTGAATACCTGTGGAATGAATATAAATACGGGAAAGATCAGGCAGACTACCACCAGATGTCTGATGTGAATATGTACATCCATAATCCTACTGATTTCAATAAAAATTTGGTGAGATTCAACTATGAGTCACGTGAAGATGTTTTTGATCTTGTTACTTATCAGAAAGGCGGCGGAATCCTTCATATGCTGAGAAATTATTTAGGAGATGATGCATTCTTTGCCGGAATGAATGATTATCTGAAATCCAATGAATATCAGAATGCCGAAGCCCATCAATTGAGATTATCTTTTGAAAAAGTTTCAGGAAAGGACCTGAACTGGTTCTTTAACCAATGGTATTTCGGAAGCGGAAATCCAAAAATCAACTATTCATCTACTTTTGAGCCGGTTAAAAAACAGGTGGCAGTAACCATTAACCAGACTCAGGACCAAATGTTCGAATTTCCTTTGGCTATTGATGTGTACGACAACGGAAAACCGAAGCGATATAATGTCTGGGTAACTGCTGAAGCTAAAAATACATTTAATTTTGATGTTTCAAAAAGTCCGGATTTAGTTAATATCAATGCAGACGGTGTTTTACTGGCAGATATTACCGAGTCCAAAACTCCAGAGCAGAATTTATTGCAGTTTACCAATTCTAAAGAATTCAAAAGCAGATATACAGCGTTAACCGCTATTAAAGATCAGGTAGGAAAAAATCCTGCAGCGACAAAACTATTGGCGGCAGCATTGAAAGATCCTTACTTTAGAGTACGCATGAAAGCTCTGGAATTAATGGATCTTACCAATCCTGAACAGATGAAGGCATTAGGCTCAGAAGTGGAAAAACTGGCTTCCAACGATCCTAAAACTTTGGTTCAGGCTTCGGCAATAGCTGCTTTGGCAAAAACAAAAGATAAAAAATACCTTCCCATCTTTGAAAAAGGCATTAATGCAGTTTCCAATGCGGTAAAAGGAAATTCTTTAGGAGCCGTTATTACCATTGACCCGTCCAGAGCAAATGCGTTGGCGGACAAACTGGATCTTGAAGGCGCTTCTGATGATATGCTTGCATTGCTTCTGCCTGTTGTCGTTAAAAATAAAGTAACTTCCCAAATCGCTAATATTGCGCCTATAGCAGCATTTTATCCATTTATTAAATTTCAGAATCCGGAACTGGGAAAATCGGCAGAAGAGGGATTCAACTGGATCATGACTTCCGATAATTTAAAAGCGACAGAAAGTATTACGAAACTCCTGAGCCGTGCAAAAGGACAAATGGGAGATAATCCACAGGTAAAGATGATGATTTCTCAAATGCTGAAAGACGGTCTTAATAAGAAAATGGATCTTCTGAAACAGAATCCTCAGAATGCATCAAGCATCAATAAACAGATCGATGCCATCCATAAAACGATGGAAGATTTTAAATAAAATACCTCAAAGTTTATTTCAAAACACACTGTTTATACGGTGTGTTTTTTTTATGAAACTTATAATAAAAAAGTAAAATTGATAAAAACATTTGTTCAATGACAGGAAGTCCGGAATGGTAAGTTATTAATTTTCTTAAACACAACTGCCAAGAGCACCTACAGCCTCTCTCTTCCAGCTTCGGCGCTCTTCATCTTATTCTCTTGCTCTTAACCCAATTCACGTTAAAAAAGCATTCCTTCACCGGGGTGTTTTTCGTTTTTTGATGTTTTTACTGCCATTTTTTGAACAATTAACTATTAATTTTCTGGATTTTGGGCAAAATTTGGGGGAGAGCTTCTTTAATTTTTTTTCTCATAATGTTGTTTTTCTGAATTTTATTTATCACTTAAACAGATATGGAGAACCCCTCCATATTTTTTAAAAGTTCATAAAATCCTAATAAGAATCTTTTTATGAGAATCTTTTTTTTCTTTTTGATCATAATAACATTCAATATTTTATTGTGTCAGTAATTTCTACGAATTTAATACTCTTTAATGTGTTGTATATCAATAATTTAAATATTGATCATGTTAATGTTTATTAACATATTTGTCTCCTGAATATATTAAATTTTGTTAATATGAATGTGAAATTACGTGTATTAAGTGCAGGAGTTCTGTTTTTTATCGGACAGACTGCCTGGGCACAAAAAACTAAGACCGATACAATCTCTAAGTCAAAAGAAACTAAAATTGATGAGGTTATTCTTACAGGCTCCTACGGGATGAAAATTACACCTGAACAATCTACCGGTTCATCATCTAAGGTTTCCGGGAATGTGCTTGACAAGCCATCTGCAATATCTATTGATAACGTTTTACAGGGTACTGTTGCGGGATTAATGACTACCGCAAGCTCAGGGCAACCGGGTGCTTCTACCATAACATTGATTCGTGGGATTTCCTCTTTGACATCAGGTAATGATCCGCTGTATATTATTGACGGAGTTCCTGTACAGTCTGGAGATATTTCAGGCGCTTTAACATCACAAAATGCGCTGTCCCTGATAAATCCTGCTGATATTGAAGACGTACAGGTTTTAAAAGATGGAGTTGCCACTGCAATTTATGGTTCACGAGGGGCTAATGGAGTGATTGTTATTACCACCAAAACCGGAAAAAAAGGAAAATCTAATTTTCAGTTTATAAGTGAGATAGGAGCTTCAAATGTGGCATTTGATAAATTGAAGATGCTTAATGCCCAGGAACATGTGAATTATTTAGGACAGGCATTATATAACAAATATCCGTCAACCGATCCGATTAATGGTTTTTCAAGCCTGCAGGAGGCAACGGATTATGCAAAAACGGATATATTGAACTGGGATGGGACTACGGATACCAACTGGAGAAAATTGACCAGAAGAAATTCTCCGATCACCAACAGGTATAACCTGAGCTATTCAGGAGGGTTTAAAGATTTTACGCTATATGCGTCCTTAGCCTATCTGAAACAGGAGGGATTGTCATATGATGCCGCTTTTGACAGATATACAGGAACAATAAAAGCTAACTGGAAAGCAAGTGATAAATTGAATATTACTTTTGCGACCAATTTATCAAGAACTGTACAGACCGGGCCAACAGATGCATCATCCTATTCGAATCCTATTTTCTCCGGAACATTGCTTTCTCCTACGCAAAATCCTTATCTGGCTGATGGTTCCTATAACCTTGATCTGGTATACTTAAACCCTCAGTTTAATCCCTTAGCTATTACTCAGGCAAACCTTACAAAAGGTACATTTGATAAGGTATTAAGCTCAATAAATGTTGATTATAAAATTTTACCTTATCTGACGTTTAATTCCAATTTTGGAATCGATAATACTTCCGCAAATGAGTTTACCTATTGGAATCCTGATTTTGGAGATGGATATGATCCGTCTAATTCCAATGGCAACGGGATTTATTTCAAATCGATGAGGAATTTCTTTACCTGGAACTGGTATAACTTCCTGAACTTTAACAAAACATTTAACGGAGTACATGATGTTTCTGCCTCTATCGGTATGGAATCCACGAAAAGAACTCTGGAATATAACACCTATACCAAAAGAGGGTTTCCTTCAGGAACGAGAATCCAGTATGCGGATGCAGCTGCCAACGTTACCGACGCAACGGGAAATACCGATGCGTGGACGCTTATAGGATATATTGCAAGAGCATCTTATACTTATAATAAATTTGTAACCATTACAGGTTCTGCCAGAAGAGATACGTATTCCGGGTACACCCAAGCCGGGAATTTTTTTGGTATCGGGCTTAGCCTTGATTTAGGTAAAATGAATTTTCTGCCATCTTATATAAACATGCTGAAATTGAGAGCAAGCTATGGGGAAAATGGCAATCAGGCAGCAGGTCCTTATGTGAAGTATCCGCAATATACACTGAATGGGAATTATCTTCAGACCAATGCCGGTTATATTCTGACTCCGGGTGCCCCTGATGGTTTAGTATGGGAAAAATCCAAAAAAAGAAATATTGGGTTAGACTTTTCCGTGGGTAAAGGAAATTTATACGGAAGCTTTGATGTTTATTCCAATATAAATCCTGATCAGGTATACGATGTTCCGATTTCTCCTTCTACAGGATTTAGCACAATTATTAAAAACCAGGCGGAGGTAAAATCTAATGGTTTTGAAATTTCATTGGGGTATAGAACAAGCAGTGAATCATTCAGCTGGGATGTGAAAGCCAATTATTCTTACAACGATTCCAAAATAACCTATATCAAAGGAGATCCTACTCCTACGATCATTCCTGGGCTAAAAGCATTCTTTCCCGGACATAATCCTACCGAATATTATACAAGATTATGGGCTGGGGTAGATCCTTCAAACGGTGATCCGCTGTGGTACACGGATGATACAAGAACAGCAACCACTAATGATGTCAATAAAGCAAAATTATCCTTTACCGGTCAAAAAGCGCTGCCTACTCATATTGCCAGTTTAATCAATGACTTTACTTATAAAGGATTCAAATTATCATTCATGCTGAATTACCAGGGAGACTATTCAGTATGGGACCGATGGGGATTTGTATATGAATCTGATGGACAATATCCTACGGTGAATACATCTACTGCAGCATTATATGACTCCTGGAGCCCAAGCAATCCAAATGCTTCAATGCCTAAACAGGTATTTAACGGAAATAAATCTTCAAATGCCAACTCTACGAGGTATTTGTATAAAGGAGATAATATCAGGCTAAGAAATGTGGAACTGGGGTATACATTTAAGGGTTCAGTACTTAATGTAAAAGGACTCAGAGGGATTTACGCTTATGTAAGAGGTGTGAATTTATATACGTATGCATTTGATAAAAAACTCCGTTTTGATCCTGAAGCCAATTCCAATGCTTTCAGTTACACGGTGTCTAATTTAGGAGCATATGATATGACACAACCTAATATGAGACAATATGTTTTTGGAGTACAGGTTGATTTTTAATTATGTAAAATCTTAGAAAAATGAAAAAAATAAAAATTATATTAATAGTATTGGTAGGGGCAACATTAAGTTCTTGTAAAAATGAATTTTCTGAAGAATTACCGCGTGTAACACTGCCTTTGGATCAGGCCATCAGCAATGAAAAAATATTAAATACAGCTGTCAATGGTTTGTATGGACTTTATCAGACGCAGACCAATGGAGATGCGCTGAATTCTTACGGAGCCATGCTTCCTACTTTACAGGAGCTGCTTGGAGATAATGGTTTTGTAGCTATAGTAAACTCAAACAGATTCTCAACTACAAGAGATCCTAACCTTACCTTTTATACACAGAACAGTGCTGATATTGCTACGTTGTGGTCCAGTTTGTATAAAATTATAGCCAATGCCAATTTCGTTATTAGTTATGAAGGAAAAATTTCTGATGATCCCAATACATCTGGAACACCTGAAAATTTATTTGGTCAGGCGTATGCAGTAAGAGCAATGGCCTATCTGTCTTTAGTATCTTTGTTCAGCGATAATTTTAATGGTTCAAATCCTGATTTTGGAGTTCCGCTTCCTTTAGATTTCAAACCGGGAACGAACCTTCCCAGAGCGAGTGTAAAGCAGGTGTATGATCAGATCCTTTCTGATTTAACCAAGGCCGGTTCTTTGATAGGGACTGAAAATGGAAACAAAAAGCTTAATGCTGTTGCCATCGATCTGTTACTGTCAAGATATTATCTGGCCATTAAAAACTATGCTCAGGCTAATATGTATGCACAAAAAGTCCTGGATAACGGATCATATACCTTGTTGCCTTCTTCAGGAGTAGCTGGTTTCTTTGGAGTAGACGGGGAAGGAAATCCTGAAACAATTTTCCAGATTGATTATAATGCTTTAGACTTACCGGGAGATAACGATGGAATTACGGCAACCTGGTCTTCTGTAGGAAGATATAAGCAGAATTTTGCCACTCAGACATTCTTTAATAAATTAGGCGCTAATGACGTCAGAAGAGGAACGTGGTACAGAAATACCGGATATGTTCTGACTCTGAATGATAACCCTAAGCCGATAGATGTCATGAAATACACCGCCACAGACAGAGACGTTGTTGTTATGAGAAAAACCGAAGCTGTTTTTAATCAGTTGGAAGCATTATACTATACCAATCCTGCAGATGCTCTTACGAAGTTAAATGCATGGGTGAAAAGTTATAGAGATACCGGATACAGCTATTCAGGCTCAGGCACAGATTTGTTGCAGGAAATTCTAATGCAGAAAAACCTGGAAATGTTTCTGGAAGGGTTCAGATACAGTGATTTAAAAAGAAATGGGATTTCTTTCGTAAATCCTCAGACACAGGTGACGCTCAATCCATCTAAAGTTCAGTTTAAAGCCTTCCCGCTTCCGCAGGCTGAGCTTAATACCAATACATTGATTTCACAGTTTCCGGGATATTAACATAAGCATCCTGAAAATTCAACTTGAAGTCCTGCGTGAGCAGGACTTTTTTATTGTTTATACAACAGACTAAACATGAAATCAAAAAATATGGATGTTATTAAATGAAATATGTATTTTTATAATGATTTCATAGGCAGTATTTTCACATTTTAAAAAATTAAACCGATGAATAAGATGTTACATTTTCTGTTTCTGTTTGTTTTTATTCCTCTGTATTTTGGGCAGTGGGGATCAGTTGATAAAAGATTTATGAAAAAAATGGAAAATTTTAAGAAAGAAGATTTTCCGGAAATCAAATTCAATACTCCCTACTTGTTGGAAGGTATTTACGAAACAAAAAAGGATTTTACCCTTATCGAACCAAAAGTTAAATACGAAGAATCACAGGTAAATTATACTTATTTGTATATCAGTGACAATGGGAAAGTCTATTTTTTTGCGAATCCTGGTCAGTTGAAAAAAATTGAAGCGGAAAAGGACTCCAATGCTTTCAGCGGTATTTTGTCTAAAAAGAATAATAGGGTGTTTGTATATCAGGAACAGGCTTTTCATTCTATTTTTGGGATGGATATGGGAAAAGGAATATACAGACAGGAGATAAAGCTGGCTGTCAATACAATTTATTTCCAAAATGGCAATCGTTGTTATGTATATTCAGTTACCAACTAATAATGACATAGATGAATTGTTAAGAATATTTCTACTTCCAAAAACCATGAGCTTGTGCCCAGGTTTTAAATAAATCCGGCCATACAGCTACAGGACTTCCTTTTTTACCCAGTCCCCAGCCGTGCCCCCCAGTCGGAAATAAATGCAATTCAGTCACCACATTCACTTTCTGTAAAGCATGAAATAACAATACACTATTATCTACGGGAGAAATAGGATCATCAACTGCGTGCGCTAAAAAGATGGGTGGAGTAGCTGTGTTCACTTGTTTTTCTACAGAGTAAGCCGTTTCTTCTGTTGTAGAAGCCGTATTCCCGAGAATACTTTTAAAAGAATGGGTATGATTATTAGGAGGAAGCATCGAAACAACCGGATAAATGAGTCCCGCAAAATTAGGTTTTGCTGATAGAGAATCAATAGTATCCACAGGTTGATAAAACTTTTTATCAGATTGTGTTGCTGTCATACCTGCTAAATGTCCACCCGCAGAGAACCCTAAAATTCCTATTTTGTTAGGATCAATTTCATACTTTGGGGCTAGATTTCGAATCATCCGTACCGCTCTTTGAGCATCTTCAAAAGGAACGTTCACGGATTTCCAGTGTTCCTGTGGCAGCCTGTAGATCAGTTCAAAAGCAGTAATGCCTTCAGACTGAAGCCAGCTGGCAACAGGAGTACTTTCTTTTCCCAGTTCAATATGGGCATATCCGCCACCACTGATTACTAAAATAGCAATGCCATTAGGTTTTTTAGGTTGATGAACAATTAATCTTGGATTAGATACAGCAGTAACAGATCCTTTAGAGCTGATGAGCTCCGCTTCTCTTGAGCCGGCAGTATCCGGCATATTGTTTGTCCATAAAGGGATTTGCTCCAGATCAGGTGAAATTTGGTATTTTTCAGGAGATTGTGCCTGGTATTGGTTTCCTATAGCAAACAATATGATAAAACAAATGAGAGATTTCATAAGTTAGAGATGATAATGATCTAAAAGAGATGTTGTTAATCGTGCAATTGCTTATTCTAAAAAAACCGTAGCATTCTGATAGCTCTTTGGCGTAACGCCCACCAATTGTTTAAATACACGGGTAAAATAATTGGTGTCTGAAAAACCTGTCTGGTAGGCCGTTTCTTTAATGCTGTTCTGTCCCGCTAATAATTCCTTGGCTTTATTAATTCTTTCCTGTAAAATAAAATCATTCGGGGAAGTCCCCAGTTCATCCTTAAACATTTTAAAGAAATTAGATTTACTTACATACGCCAGTTGGGCAATGCTTTCAATTGACAGCTTCTGGTGAAGGTTCTTTTTAATATAATCTACCGCAAACCCTATCCTCGATTTATTTTTGGCAATATTCTTTTCTACCATGCTTCTGGCCTGCGTTTGCATAAGCCGTATAAGCAATTCTTTCAACGCAAAATCTGCCATGATATCCTTTTGTGAATTGTCATCCATAGCAATTCTCATGATATTGTTAGTGGCAGAAACAAGAGACTTATTATTGAACAGAAAATATTCATCCAGTTGGAGATTCCATGTTGAGGTTTCATCCACTTTCGGTAAACTGTAATTTAAATAATTAAGAGAATTTTCTATAAATTCAGGATTAAGGCTTAAAGAAATGCATTGGGTAGGCGTTTCATCGGCTTCAGGAAAATCAATCACCATGGTTTCTCCTGGAGAAACTAAAACACTTTCCCCTGGAAAATAATCAAAATAATTGGTCTTATTTTCGAGTTTCATATGTTTTTTACCACGGAGCATTGCCGTGAAAGCAATATTCTCAAAATGCAGTTTTACATTAAAAGCAGCCTTATGGGTTTCATAGATGCTGAATTCACAGTTGTTTAGATTGAAGGTAGTCTGATTTTCAATAAGGCTCAACAGCTGATTTTCTGTCTTTAATTCAGGAGTATCTAATAAAAATTTATTATTATTCATTTCTAAACATTTTTTGTTGCCTTCTTACTCAAATATAGAAATTTTAATACGATAGAGTTGTTAATAAAATGATAAAATTGAATGTCTGCACGATTTTGATGTTTTTTTGTAGGATTTTGCTATGCCGTTGTCTCAGTTAAATGTAATTTGGTTGGAGAGAAAAAACAAAATTATACTAATATGAGCACTATTACAGAACAGAAATCAGACAGCGTTTTACAGCGCCCTGAATTTAAAAGCAAATATGATAACTATATCGGAGGTAAATTTACAGCACCGGTCAACGGTCAGTATTTTGACGTAGTTTCACCCGTTGACGGTAAAAACTTTACCCAGGCAGCACATTCCTCTAAAGAAGATTTGGAATTAGCCGTAAATGCAGCAGAAAAAGCATTTCAAACCTGGAAAAATACATCCTCTACAGAAAGGAGCATCATTCTTAATAAAATTGCTGACAGAATCGAGCAGAACTTAGAATATCTTGCAATTGTAGAAACCGTTGACAATGGTAAAGCGGTAAGAGAAACCTTGGCCGCAGATTTACCTTTAGCAGTAGATCATTTCAGATACTTTGCCTCCGTAATCCGTGCAGATGAGGGATCTCACAACGAATTGGATAAAGATACCGTTTCCCTGATCGTTCACGAACCGCTGGGAGTAATTGCACAGATCATCCCATGGAATTTTCCTTTATTAATGGCTATCTGGAAGTTGGCTCCTGCATTGGCAGCTGGTAACTGTGTTGTATTGAAACCTGCAGAAAGTACCCCAATCTCTATTATGGTTTTAATGGAAATCGTTGGCGACTTACTGCCTCCGGGAGTCGTAAATATCGTAAACGGTTTCGGAGCAGAATTGGGTAGAGCCTTAGTAACCAATCCAAAAGTGGCCAAAGCAGCCTTTACGGGTTCTACAGCTACAGGACGCCTTGTGATGCAGTATGCCACAGAAAATATTATACCGGTTACCTTAGAATTAGGAGGAAAATCTCCTAATGTATTCTTTAGCTCAGTAATGGATGCCGATGATGCATTTTTAGATAAAGCCATCGAAGGAGCAGTTCTTTTTGCCTTAAATCAGGGTGAAATTTGTACATGCCCTTCAAGATTGCTGGTTCAGGAAGATATTGCAGATGCCTTCATTGCAAAAGTAATCGAAAGAGTAAAAGCAATCAAGGTTGGAAACCCACTGGATAAAACCGTGATGATGGGAGCGCAGGCTTCTCAGATTCAAAAAGATAAAATTCTTTCCTACATCAAATTAGGAAAAGAAGAAGGAGCGGAAGTCCTTGTCGGCGGAGATGTTAATCATGTTGGGGAAGGGCTGGAAAGCGGATACTACATCCAACCAACGATCTTCAAAGGAAATAACAGAATGAGAATATTTCAGGAAGAGATTTTCGGACCTGTGCTTGCCTTCACCACCTTCAAAGATGAGGAAGAAGGAATAAAAATCGCGAATGATACCATTTATGGCCTTGGAGCAGGAGTGTGGACCCGAGATGC
>Ga0153980_1000730_pt1 | contig 14396 bp, 14 predicted proteins | sample TSGA064MetaG_FD_104722 | JGI IMG/M metagenome (GOLD analysis project Ga0153980, IMG submission 104722) | Attine ant fungus gardens microbial communities from Georgia, USA - TSGA064 MetaG | ecosystem: Host-associated > Fungi > Mycelium > Unclassified | place: USA: Georgia, Magnolia Springs State... | reverse complement strand
GCCTTACATCATCGCGACGCGATACTACTTACTTCTCGAAGATTTACTCAGACTCCATCTAACAGCGTCGTCATTAACTTATCAGCGATTAATAACAACTTCGTTTAACAGAACCATCGGCAACTTATATTTAAAAAATTGTCGACACCATTAACGCTAACACCAAGGATTTTTTGGTGTATCAGGGCAACTTCACGCCGCTGATGTCTCTTACTTTACGGTTCTGATAAACGATGTCAACACTGTTTTTAAAGACATGTTTATATTTTCAGTAGACTTACTCTGCTGAGCGTTAATAAGAGAAATCCAGCGCTGTAATTATTGGCATCAATTTAAATTTAGTCCTAATCTATTTGATCTGAATAATTCATCAGGTAACAATCTGCACTGTGCCTTGAGTTCAGCAATAAAAAAGGCGCCCTGGGGCACCTTTCGAAACGTCTTAGCTACAGACGCTTTAACTCGCCAGACTTGAGAGTAAGACTTTCGCAGTCTCAGCCGACGAACCTGGGTTCTGTCCGGTAATCAGTAAGCCGTCCTGCACAGTGTAGGATTGCCAGTCATCACCGCGTGAGTAAAGACCGCCATTCTGTTTCAGCACATCTTCCACCAGGAAAGGCACGACGTCAGTCAGGCCAACGCCCTCTTCTTCGCTATTAGTAAACCCGGTTACTTTCTTGCCTTTCACCAATGGTGTGCCATCAGCGTTTTTCACATCACGCAGAACACCAGGTGCATGACAAACCAGCGCCACCGGCTTGCCAGCCTGCAGGGTTTGCTCAATCAGCGAAATGGAGTGTTTGTCGTTAGCCAGATCCCATAACGGCCCATGGCCGCCAGGATAGAACACGGCATCAAACGTTTCCTGATTAACCGTATCAAGCCTTACGGTCGAGGCCAGCGCGGCCTGAGCAGCAGAGTCAGCATGAAAGCGGCGGGTCTCACTAGTCTGAGAATCAGGTTCATCACTTTTTGGATCGAGTGGCGGCTGTCCACCCTTCGGTGAAGCCAGAGTAATCTCAGCGCCCGCATCCAGGAATGCATAGTAGGGTGCGGCAAGCTCTTCAAGCCAGAAACCTGTCTTCTTGCCGGTGGTGCCCAACTCATCATGCGAGGTCAAAACCATTAAAATTTTCATTTCTGCTTCCTATAACAGTCAGTTTCAGGTGTAAGGATAGCCAGAACCCGCGATTTAGCCGCCATGTTCTGCGTTGACCCACTAATCATGGCGGGCATATAAATATTTATGAAATTTATTTCTTCAATTTAAGCTATTCACACAGCATTATAGCTAAATGAAATACGACCTGAATTTACTGCCGGTTTTGCTGGTTATGATGGAAGAGCGCAACGTCACCCGCGCAGCGGAACGGCTTGGTATTACCCAGCCGGCTCTTTCTAATGCATTGAACCGGTTGCGCGAAACGCTCAACGATCCGCTGTTTATCCGCGAGCGCTACGGTATGCGCCCGACACCGAAAGCAGAACAGCTGGCCCAGGTGGTCGGTATTGCTCTGTCATCCATTGATAAGGTGATCCTTGGTCAGCAGGACTTTGATCCGCTGCACGCCACCCGGTTATTTACCCTCGCCCCTAACAGCTATGTTGAATTCATCATGATGCCTGCCATTGTGGCGCGTCTTCGTGACTGCGCGCCCGGTATCAGGCTTCGCCTTACCCCTTTTGGCAATGACATAACGGAAACGGGTGTGATTTCAGGAAACACCGATATGGTGCTGGGGCGTATCGTTGAGCCTCCTGAGAATCTGGTTGTGCAGCACCTGATGAATGAAGGTCTGGGGTGTGTGATACGCGCAGATCATCCGCTGGTGGGCGAAAACCTTAGCGCAGAACAGTATGAGCAGCTCAAACACGTTAATGTCCTGCCGCCTGGTCGTATGCGCGCGGGTTTATATCAGGCACTTGAAAAGCGCGGCCTGCGCCGTCAGGTTGCCGTGTCGGTGACACATTTTCTGGCCGTCCCGGAGATGATTGCGGTCACGGACTACTGCGCGACCCTGCCTCGCCTGATCTGCCAGCATCTTTCCAGAGATCAGCGGCTCAGAATTGTTCCCGCGCCGGTTGATCTCGGCACTTTTCCGGTTGAAATGGGCTGGCATGCGCGCTATCGCGACGATCCTGCACATCGCTGGTTCAGGAGTTTAGTAGCAGAAACAGCCCACGCGCTGGCCGACCCTCAAATAAACAGTTAGCACAACCATCAATGCCGAGCTAATAGTTAGTATTGATATGGTAACCTGAGTTAGCATTATTCCCATCGGAGTCCAGTATCCTCCTCATTTATGCGACGGCCGACACCTCAGACATCCTCAACCGGCACCAGCGCAATTAGTTTCTCTTGACGCTCAATGTTAGACAGGTCAAGTACGCCGCCCGTCTTAGACCACTTTTTTGCAGTGTGGCTGGCAAGTTTGGCCAGCGTTTCAGTTGGCGCGATGCCAACACCTGCGGTGAGATGCGTATTGCGTCTAATCGTCTCCCTCCCCTCACGTCCAAAGTTTTCCAATACCATGCAGTTGCGTACACCGGTCAGTTCCAGGAAAGCTTCATCAATCGAATAGACCTCCACGCTGGGTGCCATCTGTTCTAACGTCGTCATTACCCGGTTACTCATGTCCGCATACAGCGCATAATTGCTGCTGAATACATCGATCCTGTGCCGCCTGATGCCGTCCCTGAGTTTAAAATAGGGAGCCCACATAGGAATGGCCAGCGCTTTGGCTTCTGCACTCCGGGCAATGTCACAGCCATCGTTGTTACTCATCACCAGCACCGGTTTACCACGCAGATCGGGACGAAATACTGTCTCGCTGCTGGCATAGAATGAGTTAACATCCACCAGCGCAAACATCACAGGCCACCATTCGGGTTAAAGACCTGAAAGATGCAATCCTCACCTTCGGATGCTGAGATATCCCGGAAATCTGACTTGCGCACTTCTATCCACCTGTTCGCTTCCCTGGCGGTAAACTGCCAGTTCAACTGCTGGAGTTGGTGAACAAAGTCGAGTGTGCTGACGATGTAACGTCCGCGCGCGTCCCGCTTAATGGCCAGCCGGAAAGCGGCTTTGATTTCGTTCTCGCGTGGCATGATAGACTCACCCTGAGATGCTGTATATATAAACAGCAGTTGCAATCAGTGGATTTGATGAAGATGGCAGGGGCTGAAAATTTTATAAAACCATCGCGGAACACATCGACTCGGTTATCATGGATTTTTATCGTGAAGTAAAGCATATAATCAATTTATTATGCTATCGAAATGTAATCATCAATCACATATTCCATAGAGGTACTTTCGAATAAGACCTTTTAACTGTCTTTCAGCCGCGAGATTGAGAATCTGTATTTATGGATTGATGGCTTACTCGCGAAGAAGCATGCGTACCTGCTTACCACGGTAAATAACATACTGCTGACACTGGAACCCAAAATGCTCAGCCAGGTCATTTGACCGTTTACTATCCTCATAAATGATAAAGATGCTCATCAGCAGTGAAGCGCATGTGGGTTGTGCCGATACCGACAGTCATACTTTCGGGCTCCTTTTATTGAGTAAAACCATATGAGTGAGGGGGGTGAATCTGCATCAATTTCTGCTGCATTTTTGCATAATGCCTGAGCTCATCATCATAAGATCAGGGTGTATGTAGCACAAAGACCCGATATGATAGTTTAAATAACTGACTCTGATTACAATTCATTCAGAGGTCGCCTACGAACAACTGCGTTTATATTCTCCATTATTCACATAAGCGGGGAGCTTCAAAATTTAGATTAATCAATTAGTTTAATTAAGGAGTCTACTTTTTTAGCAAGCGATTTCTATATATCTGAAAGCTGCATTACACGTCAGTTAAACCCATTAACAACCTCAATTGAATGTCAGAATTGCATGAAGAGTGTCAATAGCCACAAACGATTTTACTCATATAGTCGTTGTTAATGTGCTTATTAACACTCCCTGCCATGCCCTGCCTACCCCTGAATCAGATTTCATCTATTTATTCAGAAAAAAAAGATCACAACGTGTTTCCAGGTATGCCGTGATAGTTTCTGTTGAAATAAATTAAACCTGATGAAGGTTGGCTCATACGAATTTCCCTGATTTTTGCGAACATAACGCTATGAGAACCATTCTCGATGACTTCATTGATTTCACAATCAAAATTCACCAGGGCATCATCTAATGCGGGTGCCCCGGTATGAAGTTTTGACCACCTATGGGAATTAAACCGGTCAGCCATTGATAGTAATTTATTGGCAAAGGAAGATGATAAATCCTCATGTGAGGAAGAGAGTATGTTCACACAAAGTACGCCGCTGGAGATAAAAAAATCATGTGACCATGCTTTACGGTTAATACATACCAGTAACGTTGGCGGGGTGTCGGTCACACTACACACTGCGGAAACAGTCATTCCATAGTTATTATTTTCATGGGCGGTGGTGACAATAGAAACGGCGCTACCAAGCATTGACATGCCATTGCGAAAATCATTAGTGTCTATCATTTTTGTTACCAACTCGATCGAAGTGAAATTTATTCGACAGGTTCAATAATGCGTATTTGCCATTATACAAATGAACCAGATAATTCATTTATTTGTAAAATAATTATAGATAACCTGGCGTGGGCAACTGCCCACACAGCATCGTGCCTGCATTTAAATATGTCATTTCACCCATAAAAGCGTGTTGGGTTATTACCATAGTGTCATTAACACATCTGGCTACAGGATGATTTTTCGAAACGCCAGTCATGCCTGATAATAATTGCATGTTGCGGCAAATTTTTGATGCTTCGTGAACTGCGTTGGTGCTGGAAAGACGCAACATGTTTATCTGATCATCGTATAATTCTTCTCCCTTTGAAATGCCAGCCCATACTTTTTCCAGTGATTGATAAAAGAAAGAGCGCATTGAATGAAAACGCGCTTCAGCTTTTGCGATTTCAATTTTAGCCGTAGGTTTTTGTATCGTTGCAGGTGCGCCCGTGACCGACAGATTTAAACCTGATGCATTTCGAACTTCATTGATTGCCCGCCGCGCAATGCCAATCGCAACCTCAGATAGCACCTGTGCTGCCAGTGAAAGGGTAGGATATTTGAACAGATTTTCCTCAAGATTTGCTTCACCTCCCCGGATAAAAGTCCACTCTTCAGGCACGAAAATATCTTTTACCACCAGATCATGGCTGCCAGTGCCCTTTAAACCCACCATATTCCATGTCTGATCAATCATGACGTCTGAGACGGGCAGCACAGCCACCCGGGGAAGTCCTTTGCCCCCGCTGATTCCGTCTGAATCCCCACCCCAACAACATCTGCCCCCATACAGCCACTTGAATACCGCCAGCGGCCCGTGACTCTTACCCCTCCCTCAACCGGAGATGCCGTTTGCGTAGGGAAAATTCCTCCGGCAAAAATGATATCGGCTCCTTTATCGGTATTGTAAAGCGCTTCAAGTGTCTTTAAAGGTAGCGCTGAAAGGTAAAATGGACTCATCCCAAAACTCGCAACCCATCCAGCTGAGCCGTCAGCCTCCGCCAGGCATTCAATGAGCTGACAAAAATCAAAAGGGTTAGACTCTTTCCCGCCAAATCGTAGAGGCACCAGTGCCCTATAAACCCCGGCCGTCCTGAAACACTCAATGATGTCCTGAGAGATATGTTTACGATCATCAAATTCACCTGTGAGTGCCCGTTCTCTGATATCACTCAACAGTGCCTCAAATTCCGGGGGTGCCAAATCCAGGATGCCCGACTGCATGACTGACGACGATAAACCGATCATTTTTAACATTCTCTCTGAGTGATCCGGATACTTAGAAGGCCAAAACACAAGCAATACTCATGTTTTTTTGCTGAAGTTAATTTACAAATCGGCGATAAGAGACAATATATTCCCTTTCACTGTCAACTTATTTCTGAAATAACCCCCTTCTTTTTCCTTGTAAACTTTTCTATCCAAAAATCCTCTCTGGGCCTGCTTAGTGTTTAATTTACAGGCAGGTAAGTTAAATTTCCCATCGCATCAGCACGCTCAGAAAAAATCGGTAAGACAATGATTTAATTAGAAATTATATATGAATCTCACATGGAATATTTCAGGTCTTATTTTATGCAGCTAAGGAAAAGTATTTAAGCGGTTAAGTTGCATAAAATTTAACCAATAAAAATGGCAAAAATTTAAGCGGCGAAACCCTGTAATCCTCGTGGATTACGGGTCTTTAATCGCAATGAATATAAAAATTTGAGAGGATCTAACCTTAGCCGGATAAAACTTTATATCAACGCATATAATCAGTTTTTTGAATGTTATTCGTTGCTTCAGGCTCAGGTTGTTGCAACTAAGCGATCGCGCAGGAAATCAATGAATGTCCGCACTTTTTCCGGCACATGGCGCGTATTGGGATAAAGCGCGTAGATACCCTGTGGGGGAAAAAGATGATCGGGCAGAAGATGTATTAACCTTCCCTTCACTATCTCATCCTGTACCAGCCAGGCCGGCAGAATGGCAACGCCAGCTCCGGCTAAAGCAAACGCCAGCAAAGAAGACGCGCTGTCAGCCATGACCATTGCTGGAGAGCTGGCGTTCAACAATACAGTCACCCCGCCCGGGTTGATCACCTGCCAGCTAAGTGGCGTTGATAAACGGCTATGCGCAATCCATTTTGCAGAGGCAAGCTGTTCAAGGTTCTGGACAGACCGGGTGTGGAAGGTGTTCAGATAAAGCGGCGCAGCGACCGCCAGAATATCAAACTGATCAATGAGACGGGCATGATGGCTGGAATCGGCCAGATGACCAAGCCGAATAGCCACATCAAAGCGACCGGCAATGAGATCGTCATTTTTGGATGAAGAAACGTGCTGGATACGTAACTGCGGGTGTTTCGCAGTAAAATCCGTGAGTGCTGGCACAATCACCCTGGCCCCATACTCCGGGGTTGTGGTGATCCTCAGTAACCCGCTTAATCCGGCATGATCGCTGCGGACATCCTCCAGGGCGCTTTCGGCATCCTCAAGAAGCTTGAGACAGCGATGATAAAATCGTTCTCCGGCATCCGTCGTCGAAACGCGTCGGGTACTTCTTGTCAGGAGTGAAACACCAAGCTCTTCTTCAAGATGTTTGATATTAAAACTGACTACTGCTTTGGTAAGTCCCAGCGTCTGAGCGGCACCGGTAAAACTGCCCGCCTCTGCTACCGCAACAAACATAGCCAGACGTTGCATATTGATCATCACATCTCCTCTTCCGCACTCAAATTGTCAAAATAATTTTGACAGTGTAGCAAGAGAAAAGCAATTTATCCGGCCTGTCGTCGGTCTTATACTGCGCGCCCTAAGCTGTCCAGTCTGAGAAAACAAATGTCTTATCGTGTGCGTGTTGCCAGTGTGTATCTGCTGGGTTTTTTTATCGATCTGGTAAATATGTTTATCGCCAACGTGGCTTATCCGGATATCGGCCGGCACTTTGACGCACCCGTTAGCAAGCTGGCGTGGATAAGTAATGGATACATTTTGGGGCTGACACTGGTCATCCCTCTGAGTAGCTGGCTGGCAAGGCGGATGGGGGCGAAACGTCTTTTCATGCTGTCATTAATGATTTTTATTTTGGGTACCTGCGGAGTGGGTGCGTCAGCATCGGTTACACAACTCATTACATGGCGCTGGATTCAGGGCATTGGCGGCGGATTGCTGATCCCCATAGGACAGACAATGACTTACGCCCTGTATCAAAGTAATGAGCGCGCAAAATTATCCTCCGTTGTCATGCTGGTCGCTCTGCTCGCACCCGCACTCTCGCCAGCCATTGGCGGAATGATGGTCGAGCATCTCAGCTGGCGCTGGGTATTTCTGTTCAGTCTTCCCCTGGCCGTGGTGACGCTAATCATGGCAGGTTTATGGCTCAATCCGGCTCGCCCGGAAAAGACCGCCGAACCGTTAGATCTGGTGGGATTAGTCAGTGGCTGTGTTGGGCTCACGCTGATTCTGCTGGGGCTGACCTATGTGGGTGAAGCCGGAGAGTTCAATAAAGGCGTACTGATGCTGCTGGCAGGTGTTATTACGCTGGCGGGCTATGTCAGCAACGCGATTAAAAAACGTCACCCGCTCATCAACCTGCATCTGGTCAAAGACCCGCTTTTACATACCGCAATGCTGATTTATCAGTTTATCCCCGGTGTGTTTACTGGCGTCAGTATGATCACCATGCTCTATCTGCAAAATCAGTTGGGGATGCATGCCAGCTTCGTGGGTTTGCTAATGCTTCCGTGGTCAATAGCCTCTTTTGCCGCTATCAGCCTGACCGGCAAAAGATTTAACCGCTGGGGCCCCCGTCCGCTCTTTATCACAGGCTGCCTGGTTCAGGCATTAGGTATCGGGATGCTGGCGCTAACAGGGCATAGCACAGACACTATTATTTGCATACTCGCTTTCGCTTTTATGGGATTTGGCGGCAGCTTGTGCAGCAGTACGGCGCAGAGTTCTGCTTTTATTCAAATGGCTGATCATGAACTGGCCGATGCAAGCGCCCTGTGGAATATCAATCGTCAGCTTAGTTTTTGTCTTGGCGTAACGCTGGTCAGCCTGCTGTTCAATCTGATAGCGAACACGGGGATGCCTGTAAAGCAGTCCTATCGTCTTTGCTTTGTCATAGCGGCATGCAGCGCTGTCATCCCTGTCCTGTGCTCCCTCCGCATTGCTAATCACAAAGTCGTACTTACGCTTAATAAGGAACAAAAATGAACCTTTTCCTGAAGGAAGTCCTGGATGCCCATGAATTGATCAAAGAGTGGCTGGGCAATGAAACTGCAAAAGATGAGGTTTGTGAAGATCTCCTGGCACGTTTCAGTCCTGCATACTCTATGGTAACGACCGGTGGCGGGTTGCTGGACTTCACAACATTAAACTCCTTTTTTCGGACTCAGCGCGGCGCACGCCCCGGTTTAGCGATCGAAATCAGCGACATGCGAGTGATTGCTGAGAGCGACACTGGTGCAACGGTTGTCTATAAAGAATTACAGCAACTTCCTGATCAAAGCCCCACTCTGCGTTTTTCGACTGTCGTATTGGAATCAAAGCCGAATGGCAAAATCATCTGGCATCATCTGCAGGAGACAGCGTTGCCTCAGCCTTCATAGCATTGATGACCTGCCCCGCCGATGTGCGGGGTTTCTTTACCTGCACAAAAAATAAAGATGCCAGAACCTGCGTTTATCATGGAAATAACTCTTCAGATTGACTGACTGTTTTTATGCAATTGCATTGAGAATTTTAATTCCTGAACAGTCCACAATGTGGATGTTTAAAAACAGGCCCCTTCTTCTCTAAAGAGTTTAAATAATAGCGCATCCTCATCTTTGAATTAACATGCATTCTGCTGGATAGATAATGAAGACTAAAGCAAGTCGTGTCGGTGAGGGTAATACCTTTCCCTTTATTGATACACTCTTTGATTACGGAACTTTTCTTGCCCACGCCAAATCAGCGGGCGGCATTGGCCATGTTGATAACGATTGTCCAGCAAGCGTGGCAATTATCGGGGCAGGCCTGAGCGGAATGATTGCGGCGCGGGAGCTTCTGAATGCGGGTGTCACACATGTCACGCTCTTCGAAGCAAACGCTGCCAGATCCGGTGGGCGACTGTTGAGCCAGCAATTTGATGACGGTATGCCGGAATATATCGCTGAAATGGGAGCAATGCGCTTCCCGCCTTCAGAAACAGGCTTGTTCCATTATCTGGCTGAATTCAATATTGATACAGCCTCTGAGTTTCCGGACCCTGGCATTGTTGATACCGAAATTCATTTTCAGGGTGTGCCGCACAAATGGACTGCAGGAACCCCGCCCCCGGAACTGTTCTCGCGAGTTGATCGCGGCTGGCGATGCTTTTTACAGGAAGGCGTCCTTATTGAAGGAAAGCAGCTTCAGGCGCCTGCTTCAATCACACTGGCGTTAAAAGAAGGCCGGCTTGCGGATGCCAAAGAAGCGTGGCAGCAGTACCTGGATATTTTCGGTGATAACTGTTTCTACTCTGCGCTTGTCAGGATCTTCACTGGCACTAATCCGCCGGGAGGTGAGCAGTGGCACAAACCCGATGATTTTGCTTTGTTTGGCTCGCTTGGTATTGGTTCTGGCGGCTTTCAGCCAGTATATCGGGCGGCGTTTATTGAAATCATGCGGCTGGTGGTAAACGGTCTGGAAGACGATCAGCGTATGGTCCCAGCAGGCATTGAAACGCTAACGGCAAAAATGGGCAGTGAAATCCTGCAGGGCCGCACGTTAAGCGATCGTATCCTTTACCAGAAAGTCGAAGAAATCGCCCGACTTGAAAGTGGGCAGTTTGTGGTTTCAACCTGCACAGGCAACCGTCAGGTTTTTGACAGAGTGATTGTCACCACCTCTACCCGCGCAATGCAGGTATGCCTGGATCTGTCGAGACACAATACGCTTTTTCCGGCTGATGTCTGCCGGGCAGTGAATGAAACCCACCTTATCGGTTCGTCAAAGCTCTTCCTGTTGACCCGGGAAAAGTTCTGGCTGAAAGAGGGATTGCCCCATACCATTCTTACGGACACGCTTGCACGAGGTATTTACTGCCTCGATTATTAGCCGGATGATCCGGAAGGACATGGTGTCGTGCTAATCAGTTACACATGGGAAGATGATTCTCATAAATTAGTTACCCTGAAAGATAAACGTGAAAGGCTAGAGCGACTGGTTAAAGAACTGGCGATATCTGCCCCTGCGTTCGCTAAACACCTTCGCCCTATGAATAACGATCCCAAATATATTCTTGAATATGACTGGCTGACCGATCCTCTGGCAATGGGTGCCTTTAAACTCAACTATCCTGGTGACGATCGCTATTCTGAAACGCTGTTTTATCAGTTTCAGTCAGCTAAAGATAATAATCCCGACCAGGGAATCTATCTGGCCGGATGCAGTTGCTCATTTACTGGTGGCTGGGCGGAGGGTGCGGTACAGACGGGCATTAATGCAGCCTGCGCTGTGATTTACAGCATCGGGGGTCAGCTCCGTGAAAATAATCCGCTTCAAAATATGCACCGTCATTATCATTACTGAGCCTTATTAAACATGGAAAAAAGAACACCACTTTTGCTGAAGGATGAGCAGGGCCTGAACAAGCGTCCAGCGGAACTCAAAGCCAGCAACCCTGTCCGGCTGCACAATTATCACGCCAGCAAAGATTTGAATGCATTTATTGCATTCGATGAAGAGTTATTCTCTTCAGACAAGATAAATACGTCAGAGACCGGATTGCCCTTATCAGGGTTACCCTTTTCATGCAAAGACAATATAAATGTAAAAGGGTTTGCGACAACTGCCGGTACGCCGGGATTAATCGACTTTTATCCGATGGACGATGCGCCAGTAATTAGCCGGCTTAAGGCACTCGGTGCTGTCATGTGTGGCAAAACCAATATGCATGAGCTTTCTTTTGGTGTGACCTCTCTGTCTGGTCAGTGGGGTAGCGTTGGCAATCCAGCGCACCCTGGTCATATCGCCGGAGGCAGTAGCGGTAGCGGCCGGTATCAGCGCATTTTCAGTCGGTACCGATACCGGAGGGTCAGTACGTATACCTGCTGCACTGTGTGGAGTTGCAGGTTTTCGACCCAGCACGGGACGTTACCCAACCAGAGGCATTGTTCCTGTTTCCCGCACCAAAGATACCCCTGGATTTATTGCCCCGACAGTCAGCGACCTGGCGCTGCTCGACGCCGTAATGATGGATGAACCCGCTATTACCCCTCGTCTGCCTTCACGAATAGGGCTGCCGGCTGAGTTTATGTGGAGCAACCTGGATACTACCGTACGGGAAACCTGCATGAAGGTGGTCAGGCAGATGGCGCGGGCAGGCGTTGAGATCGTGACGTTCGATGACAGCGTATTCGGTAAGCTGAATAAAGAAATCCAGTTCCCTGTACCGTTTTTTGAATTTTTTATCGACTTCCCCGCTTTCTTACTGGAGCAGCACTTCGTCGCTGATTTTGACACAATCATCAGTCAAATTTCCGACCCAGCCGTCGCGTCTATTTTGCAGAGGCAGAATGCGCAGGAACAGGTCAGCTGGAAGGACTATATGCATGGCCTTAAATCAATCGGTCAACTTCGCGCTTACTGGGACCAGATTTACAGCAAATTAAAGCTGGATGCCATCCTCTATCCCACACTGTGTTGTGAAGTGCCACGGATTGAGAATGCCGCTCAACCTGATATTTTCAATAAACTCATTCGTAACACCGACATTGCCAGCAGCGTGGGTGCGCCCAGCGTGACAATGCCGGTTGCTGACCGGGGAAATTTGTCTGTTGGATTATCGTTAGACGGGTTGTCGAAAGAAGATCGTCAATTAATTAGTCATGCCCTTGCTATAGAGGCTATTCTCCAGCGTTAAATTTTTTCTTCAGGAAACCTTATGTCTGATATGGCAATTCCAACGCGTTCTCCTTCGATGTTTTGGGGAGCAACCATCATTTGCGGCACCGTGGTGGGTGCAGGGATGTTCGTCCTGCCGGTCGTGATGGCCGGAGCATGGTTTGGCTGGGCATTACTGATACTGACTTTTAGCTGGATCTGTATGTTAATCAGTGGCCTGATGTTTCACCGTGTGAGCCAGCATTACCCTCTGGAAACCGGCTATGACAAAATTGTCCGAGATGTTTTAGGTCGTAACTGGGCTGAAATAAATGGCCTGAGCCTGGTTTTCGTGCTGGGCATTCTGACATACGCCTATATTTCAGCGGTCGGGCCTGTTTATGATCACTCACTGAGCATATTGACCGGCAAAACGGTCTCATCATCCGAAGCCAAAATTATGTTAAGCCTGACCGTAGCTGCCATCGTCTGGTTAGGCACCAGCAGCATTGGCCGGATGATGTCTGTTCTGCTCATCACCAAAATTGTTCTGTTACTTATCCTGTTTGGTGGATTATTTACCACCGTAAATGTCGACTACCTGCTGGACAATCAGAATCCTGCGGCATCGTACTGGCCCTATATGCTCGGCATCGTGCCATTCTGCCTTGCCTCATTCGGCTATCATGGAAACATTTCCGGCCTGATTAGCTATTACAATGGCGATCATCGTCGTGTGAAAAGATGCCTGTGCACAGGTACTGCCGTGGCGCTGGTTATCTATCTTTTCTGGATAATCTGCACTATGGGTAACCTTCCCCGCTCAGCCTTTCCGGAAATTGCCGCCCAGGGCGGCGACATTGCCGCGCTGATGCACGCATTTAGTCTGCGCGGTTATGCTGCCGGGATGTCGCTGTTGTTTTCGACGTTCTCACATTTTGCCGTTATCTGTTCGTTCGTGGGAGTGACGGCGGGCCTTGTGGATTATATCAGCGACCGCTTCAATTTCCCCGCGACCAGAACGGGTCGCCTCAAAGCCACTGCGATCACTTTCCTGCCGCCATTGAGTTTATCTCTGTTTTTTCCGGATGGGTTTGTCACGGCAATTGGTTATGCCGGGCTAATCGCGACAATATGGGCAGTGATTGTTCCGGGGTTGCTTCATCTGAAAATGCGCTCCCGGCAAGACTCAGGCTATCGACGCGGCCAATGGGACGGGCTTCAGTTGAGCATGATTATAGTATTCGCCGCCCTGAACATCCTTTCATGGGCGCTGAGTGAATTTGATTTATTGCCAGTATATTAACGTCATCAGAAAGCTTGGTCGGCCTCATCATTTTTTCAAACCAGCCTGTAATTACATGAATAAGCCGGTCAGGAAGCGTGCAACTTACATACTTCCTGACCGGTTGGTTAACTACACACAATACGGCCAGGAAAATCGCAAGCAAAATCCCGTACTCAAATATTCACCCCGCCACCAGCTGTTTAATAGCTTATAGAGACGAAATTAGCAGTTCTGATTCATGCCCCTTATCCTTAAAATGGATTCAGGTAAACAGTCGGGAATGAGCAGACATTGTCAGGAATAGTTGCTGGCATATCTCAAGAATATGACCATGAAAAATGTAAAAGCACTCTCAATTGCAGCACTTTCACTGATCTCATTTGGCAGCTTTGCCGAAAGCATTTCTGTCACCTCCTCTACACTGGATGGCGCAGAATCGAAAATCGCTGCTCAGGCGCAGGAACACGGCGCGCAGTACAAAATTACGGAAGCGAACACCAATAACCGTGTTCACATGACCGCAGAACTGTATAAATAACGGATGGTCGCAAACGGATTTGCCAGACGAGGCTGCCCAATTGGCAGCCTTTTTTGTGCTTATCGGGCCAGACGGGTGGCAGGCGAGCTACCGGTACGCCACCATAAAATCAGCGCCATCAGGGCTATCGCCCCAAGAACCGCAAACGCAGTGCTGTAAGAATAATGT
>Ga0153980_1000729_pt1 | contig 14398 bp, 11 predicted proteins | sample TSGA064MetaG_FD_104722 | JGI IMG/M metagenome (GOLD analysis project Ga0153980, IMG submission 104722) | Attine ant fungus gardens microbial communities from Georgia, USA - TSGA064 MetaG | ecosystem: Host-associated > Fungi > Mycelium > Unclassified | place: USA: Georgia, Magnolia Springs State... | reverse complement strand
GAATAAATCCAATATACCGTCGTTGTCAGAATCAAGATCTAAATAACTGGATATTCCATCTCCCAATACCGGAGTAACAAGAATATTACCTTCTGTGTCATCATCTTCAAATTTACCGTTTCCATTAAGGTCTTCAATAGAATCAGGAATACCATCATTGTCAGAATCCAGATCACAAGCGTCCATAATTCCGTCACCATCAGTATCAATTGTTGGAGACTTGTCATTTACCGCTGTACAGCCTTCTGCACAATCCGGAATTCCATTTCCATTGGTATCAATACTGTCATTTCCGTTTGGACATTGATCAAAACAATTAGGTACTCCATCGTTGTCATCATCTCTGCTTGCAAACGCATTGTAAATATTATAGTTTTGAGGAATACGTACTCCTGTACCACTATAGAAAGTAACTTTAATACGGTTGAAAGGTTTTGTTGACTTCCCTCCTACATAAAATTTATTAGAATCTGTTGTGAAGAAATTTCCACTGATCAGACTTCCTGTACTTGTGAAAGTATCGGTCTGTGTACTATTATTGTAAAGTGTTACTGTAATATTTTCAAGAACACTTACTCCAATCAGGTTCGCAGCTTTTTCCAATGTGAATCCTGCATAAGTGTTGGCAGGAAGCAAACCGTTGGTACTTACTGTAGCATAAGCCGAGAAAATACTTAAAATTGAAGCTGCCGGAATAGTTGCTGTAGCATAATTAGATGTATTGGTATCTACAATAGCTGACGGGTTGACCATTTTTGCCAGAATAAGACCAAAAAGTCCAGGACCTGAAGTCCAGTTACTTCCTGAAACCAGATCTCCCTGGATTGCACCACCACTTGTCTGAATTTTATCATTACATTCACAAGATACAGGTTCTTCAAATGCATAATACACTTTTAAAGCTCCCAAATTAACTCCTACAGTCTGTGTAACTTTTAAACGCACTTCGTTAAAAGGTTTAGAAGCGGTAAGCGAAACTTTTTGTTTTCCTGAACCAAAACCTAAAACTTTAATATTGATCAGCCCTCCTCCATCAGATAACGTTCTGGAATCCTGCAGCTGTCCGTATAAATAAGTTTCTACGGTAATATTTTTTAAAAATTCTGCGCTTAAAAGCTTTCCTTCGTCATCCGGAGAAATTACAAAACCGGCTTTGTTTCCTGCAGGATACACCTGATTTTTATCCAATACTCCTACGGAATAAGATCCAAGAAGTCCAGCCGGCAATACAATTGATCCGTAAGAATTTTTATCTCCGTCTCCTATTTTTTCTCTGTTCTGAACATAAGAAAGCGGCGCCAGAAAACTGCTGCTTCCTGATACATTTCCATCTACACCGCTTCCAGCAATAATATCATCACAGATCCCATTATTGTCCACAGGTACTTTAGCCGGGTCGAATGCGAAAGCATAATATACATTCATTGCACTGAATATGGAAAGTACATTGGTTTGGTATAATCTTACTTCATCAAATTCTCTTGTTGTTTTGAAATGCAGGAAAATTCTGTTTTTAGCTCCTCCAAATGCCGGTACGGATAATAAAGTAGTACTTGTGGTAGATTCCTGTAAAACTCCATTTTTATAGGTACTGATTCTTAATGAACTCAACAGATCCACAGTAATAAAACTTGTTCCCAGATCTACGTTAAATCCTGTAATATATCCCGCCGGATAAGTAGTATTAGTGTTTTTCACAGAAATCCCGTTTCCGCTCACCAGCGAAGCAAAGTTCCCCATGCTTACACTATTATCTAAATTAGCATCTATAACCGGATTCATGCTTCCGTTGTAACAAGCCAGGCAAATTCCTGAGTTATTTACAGGTTTTGCCTGCACGCCCATCCCACGGATTGGTTCGTATCCTTTTTGTGCAAATACTACTGCTGACATTGTCAACATCAGAAGCATTACTGCAAATTTTCCGAATAATTTTTTTGTCATTTTTTTTGTTTTTGTATTGTGTTATTTTTGTTTTGAATTCATTAATAAAAAGCCTTCCAGGTCGTTCCATTACAGCCTTCATGCACTTTTAGAGTTGTATTGTATCGTATGGCTCCTTCCTCAGCAGAGGTACAGGAAGCATTCGCTGCAGCAGCGATCCCTTTCATCTGAATTGCCGCCCCGGTTAAAACACTGGCTGTAGGGGCCATATTAATCCCCACGATGGTATTCGTTGCATTTGACTGCCCGAAAAATACATGCGAATTATTGGCGTATACAGACTGATCGCCTGTACTTGCAGTACCACTGATTCCAAATACCATAGATCTGGCATTTCCGTTCGCTGTATTTGTATTACCAAATGCGTAATTATTAATTGTCACCGTATTTCCGCTTCCCACAGCATATCCATTCGAAAAGTTTTGATTTCCAAATGAAATTCCGGTTCCATAATTGAAATTCCCGAAAGCAAGAGCATTGGCTCCGTTAAGGTTTTGTACAGAATTATCACTCACTCGTATTCCATTATTGTTTCCAATCGCCTTAGCTCCGTTTATAGCATAATTATTATATCCTACAGCAGCACCGGGAAAGTTGGCAGCCTGCGCAGAAACTGTATTCCCGGTCCCCAATATGACATTGGAAGAAGTTGAATTTGACAGGGTGTTATTTGAACCCCAAACAAAGGAAGCATATGGGCCTGAAGCATTGGAATTACCACCTCTAAGACTTCCATCGGTATCTAAAATTCCTTTTACAGTATTGGCTGTTCCAATTACCAGATTCTGGGAATCCTTTGTTCCTAAAAAGTCTCCGGATGAAATTGTACTTCCTAATGTACCTGTCACCGGGCTTGTACCCGTATTCCCAGTAGTATGCCAATCTACAGGAGTTATCACAATCCATACTGCTCCGTTAAAGTAGTAATATCCAGGAATTATCACGTTAATAGTCTGGCCAGCCGGTGCACTGTCAGCAGCAGTTACATATACTACAGCACCATTCTGGGCAGAGGTATAGGTTTTGGCTCTTAGCTGATCACCGCTAAGCCTTGGTGCAATGATGCCATCAAGTTTGTTTTTATCTGATGGAAATCCCACCACATCTAATGTAGCCTGAGGTGATCCGGTATTAATCCCAACCTGTGCTTGTACTAGATATCCTGTAAAAGATAGAACCGCGAGTGTTAATAATTTGTTTTTCATTCTAATGATATTTGTTGTTTTTTGTTTTTATTGAGAAACGACCCTTTTAATTTATAAATACACAGACAATCGAATTTTAGTGTAAAAATTGATTATAAACTGAGAAAGATTAGTATTAATTCCAACTTGTGCTTTTACGGCAGATTCTGAAAATGACTGATCTATGTTTAAAACTGTTTATTAAAACGTAATGGAACTTTAAAATCTATTTCGCTGATTAAGGAAAACTGTTTTCCTTTGATATAATTATAGACTAATACCAGCAATGATTTAGAGTGCGCTTTATGGGTTAGGAAAATACCTGAATTTTGTCCCTTTCTTTTAAATAAAGAGAGCTTACCCTTAAATGTTATTTTTTTAATGAAATGGAAAGTATCATTCAGTAAGCTGATCTTACTTTTATTATTCTTCTCACAAGAAAACATTTCAGCTGAAGTAATTGCTGATAAGAGTAATCCTGTTTTTAAATTCCTTATGCTTACTAATAACCCATCTAGTAAAAAGATAGTTACATAGCAAAGGAAAAGAAAATCGTTTCTTTTCAAGTTATTTGTGTTTTTTCAGATGCAAAGATATATATTTTTATCAATAAAAATCAAATAAAATTAAAAATAAAATTACAAAACACCAATAAAGACATATATTATTTAAAACATAGCTGTTAATTTTAGACAATATGCAATCATAATAAAATATTAGGACATTTACCGGAACAATATTGCATTACTAGTAAAAATAAATGACACATTTTCAACAGGTTAAAACAAAAAAAGCCTGAGCAGTTATGCCCAGGCTTATTATGTAAGAGTATAATGAATTACTTCACTTCTACTTCAGCACCAGCTTCTTCAAGTTGCTTCTTAAGAGCTTCAGCTTCGTCTTTAGAGATACCAGTTTTGATAGCAGCAGGAGCTCCATCTACGATATCTTTAGCTTCTTTAAGACCAGCACCAGTTAAATCTTTTACTAATTTAACGATAGCCAATTTAGAAGCACCAGCAGCTTTAAGAATTACGTCGAATTCAGTTTTCTCTTCAGCAGCTTCTCCACCACCTGCAGCAACTACTACAGCAGCAGCAGCTGGCTCAATTCCGTACTCATCCTTAAGGATAGTAGCTAATTCGTTTACGTCTTTTACAGTTAGGTTTACTAGCGTTTCAGCTAAATTTTTTAAATCTGACATTGTTGTAATGTTTTTGTTGATTATTTATTTAATTTCTTGAGTGTAATTATTCAGCACTTGGAGTTTCTTCCGTGCTTTCTGCAGCAGCTTCTGGAGCTTCAGCAGGAGTTTCTTCTACAGCAGGAGCAGCTTCTTCAGCTTTAGCTTCTACCGTTTCAGATTTGTTTTGAAGAGCAGAAACAACTCTTTGAATTGGAGATTGAAGTAATCCGATGATTTCTCCGATCATTTCTTCTCTAGACTTGATGTTAGCAAGTGCAGTTAAGTTTTCGTCTCCAACGTAGAATGTTTCCTGAAGGTAAGCAGACTTTAAAGCTGGCTTCTCTTCTTTCTTTCTGAATCCCTGGATTAATTTTGCTGGACCGTTTGCAGTCTCAGAAACCATTAATGCAGTGTTTCCTTTAAAAGTCTGGAACATTTCAGAGTAATCTACTCCTTCAATTTGTTCCATTGCTTTTTGTAAAAGTGTATTTTTTACAACTTTTACTTTGATATTTTGTTTGAAAGCCTGTCTTCTGAATTCTGAAGACTTAGCCGCGTTCAATCCGTCTAGATCTGCTACGTATACTACTTTTGCATCCTGAAGCAAGTCTTTGATCTCTTGTATTGCTACAACTTTTTGGTCTTTTGTCATTGTCTTAAGGATTTATATTAGTTAACAGATTTAGTATCAATTGCAATACCTGGGCTCATTGTAGAAGACAAATAAATGCTTTTTACATAAGTTCCTTTAGCAGCAGTAGGCTTCATTTTGATCAATGTCGAGATTAACTCCTGAGCATTTTCCTTCAATTTATCAGCATCAAAAGATACTTTACCGATACCTGCATGGATAATACCATACTTATCTACTTTGAAGTCAATTTTACCTGCTTTTACTTCAGCTACTGCTTTACCAATTTCCATAGTTACAGTACCTGATTTAGGGTTAGGCATCAAACCTCTTGGTCCTAATACTCTACCTAAAGGTCCTAATTTACCCATAACAGCTGGCATAGTAACGATAACGTCAACGTCTGTCCAACCTTCTTTTATTTTTTGTAAATATTCGTCAAGACCCACATAATCAGCACCCGCTTCTTTAGCTTCAGCTTCTTTATCCGGAGTTACAAGAGCTAATACTTTAACATCTTTACCAGTTCCGTGTGGAAGAGATACAACACCTCTTACCATTTGGTTTGCTTTTCTTGGATCTACACCCAATCTAACAGCGATATCTATAGAAGCATCAAACTTTGCAGTATTTACTTCTTTTACAAGAGCAGACCCTTCGTCAAGGCTATAAACTCTACCTTTTTCTACTTTGCTTAAAGCTTCTTTTTGCTTCTTCGTTAATTTTGCCATTTCTCTAAGTTTTAAGCGTTAGTTGGTTTTGTTCCTGTTACTCTCAATCCCATAGATCTAGCAGTACCAGCAACCATAGAAAGAGCAGAGTCTAAAGTAAAACAGTTAAGATCAACCATTTTATCTTCAGCAATTTTCTTTACTTGTTCCCAAGATACAGCACCTACTTTGTTTCTGTTTGGTTCACCGGAACCTCCTTTAATTTTTGCAGCATCCATTAATTGAATTGCAGCAGGAGGAGTTTTGATTACGAATTCAAAAGACTTGTCTTCGTATACAGTAATTACTACTGGCAAAACTTGCCCAGGCTTATCCTGAGTTCTTCCGTTAAATTGTTTACAAAACTCCATGATGTTTACACCGGCAGAACCTAATGCAGGACCTACTGGTGGAGACGGGTTTGCTGCCCCTCCCTTCACCTGAAGCTTTACCATTTTAAAGACTTTTTTAGCCATTTTTTATTTTTTAAATTTGAATAATTAATGAGTTTGGAAGCATTATTTATTCAGCAGGTTACCGCACTCACATATAGTAAGCCTACTTTTCGGACTGCAAAATTATGAAATATTTTTGAATTACCAAATATTAATTCTCTAAATGCATGAATAAAAGTTAAATATGTACTTAAAAAAAATTACTGTTCATTTCTGAACAGTAATTTTTTTCTTACTAACAATTACTTTACTTTATTATTATTTTTTAATAAATTTTTCAGTTACCACTTTATTTTTTGTTTTGATTTCCAATAAATACATTCCCGACGGAATAGATTGTACATCTATTTTCTTTTCTTTCCCGGTATGATTTATGATTCTCTGTCCGGAAGCATTATAAACTGAAACTGATATTATTTCATCATCAGTCTGGATATTAATAAAATCACCGGTAGGATTTGGATAAATTTTAAATGAATCTGCCGCAGCTACTTTTTCTTCACCTTTCATTTTTGCTGCCGGCTGTATCACTTGATTATCTGACATTTTACCACCCGGCAAAGGAGTATTATCGGTATAGACGTAAAAATACCCGTTGTCTATTTTTGTATCCGGTAAAATTAAACAGTACCCTGTGCCTTCTACTTTTATACCATTCCAGGAAGAATCGTTTGCGGATCTCACATCTGCACCTTCAATAATAAAGTTGCTTCCGCTTTTAACAACAACCCTGCTCTGAGGGGCCATTATTAATTTACAGGTTGCCTTTAAACTTGAATTATTATCAATTTTCACATTGGAATAATTCCTGAAGTTAATATCCCACAGCTCATCAGAATTTACATTTAAGTAGGTGTTTTTAAATGAGTTTTCTGTGAAGTACTGTCTTACATTTGTTATTGATGCCGTTTGAAACATCATTGAAACATCTTCAACACTCAGATAATCATGATTTCCTGCTGAGTAGCTCATAAGATTTGAACCGCAGTCATGATGATACAGTCCCAGATTGTGCCCTAATTCATGAACCATTGCTCTCGCTCCCAAATCAGAATAATACCACTGCTTTACCGTATCCCAGGTAGGACTTCCAAAAACGGGGTTGCCTACAGTATCATGTTTCCTGTAAAGAAAACCATTATAAATATCCGGCCAGGACTGTCTTGATTTCGCGTCAAACTGATTATAAAGCGGAAACTCTGAAGCGGCCCAGCCTAAAGGAATCTGGCTATAGTTACCATTTTGGAATTGAGAATAGATCTGTCCGTTATTGGCAAATGTAATATTAATTCCCGGAGGGATGCTTGGATCATTATCATAATAAGAATAGTAATAGGTAGATCCCGGTATTAAAACACTGTTATTATCATACGGATTATTGTTTGCCGGGTTAAAACCTGTTACCAGATAATCCCATGCAGGATCCACTTTCCAAATTTTATTGACAATTACTCTTATTTTGGTATCGGAGATCTGCTGAGAAGAGTTTTCACACCCGCTTACCGGACTTCCCAAATTGCCCAATCGATAATTAATCATATCAACAAAACTGTTAAGAAAGGCGATGTGTTCTGGATTATTCTGTTCAAAATTACCAGTACCATCCGGTTTGGTAGGAAAAATAAAATTCAATTTCACATAGATCACATCATCACTTATCTTAGGAATATATCGCGGATTATCATGATAATTCTGATTATAGTATAATGATGTATTGCCACAATTCGGAAGGTTTTTCTGTAATTCTTTGGAAGAATTCTTCCCACTCATATCTATTATACAAGCCCTTGACTGAGTGTCTGTCTGTGATTTGAAAGTAACGAATACATTGCATACAATTAAGAAAAAGAGAATTTTTTTCATAATTTACGTTTTTCTAATTGTTGTATTTTTTTGTCCTGCTTCTCAAGCTTTTCATTCAAATCAATGAGATGTAAGGTAAGTTCCTCTACTTTTTTCAATAAAAGGACATTCATTTCCTTTAATTCAACGCCGTTTTTTACAACTTCATCTGCAGAAGGAACTTCAGGCAGGTGTTTATTTAGCGTGATAAATTTCTTGATTTCATGTAAAGGCAATAATTTATAACTGTCACTGAATACATAATCAGCCCAGCCATTTGCACTGGCAATTTCAACTTTAATTTTTTCAGTTTTAATTCCATCTTTTACAAATAATCTGTAATTGCTACAGTCTGTACAAGAGGCCAGGGAAGAATTGTACGCATTAACTCCCATTAGAATTCTCCCGTTTTCTCTTGCAGAAAATATGGGATATTGCCAGTTTGCAGTAGATATGCTTAAAAGTCCAACATCATTAGCCTGAGGATGAACACTTTTAATCCACACTACATCAGTTCCGCTATTCTTGTTCGGAGTGTTATCAATAATGTCAATACCATCTCCATCAATTGTATTAATATTGAAAAACGCCCTGCCATCGGCAATTTTAAAACGTTCCTCATTATTAGTCTTGAAGACTAACTCTTTATTATCTGTTGTCCCGATAAAGTTTGTTGCAGGATCTGTACCAGAATTACCCGTTAACGACCAACTCTGTGCTTTGTTGAAAGCCATGCATGACAATAATGTCAAAAGAAAAATTTTCTTCATGTTATTAATTTTAGTTTTAGGTTTTAGTTTACTCTATAAATTTAAATAATATTTCTCAAACTAAAGATATACTTGAAGAAAATTTAATACTAAATCCGGCAGATAGTAACTTTTTTAAATTGATCCGTTTGATCAAACCAAATTTTACATTCTGATATGATTTTAAAAATACAACAGTTGAAAAATGAGATTCAGCATGAATGAGTTTAGCAGATCATTAAACAAGTTTTAAATATTACAGAAAGTCTACTAAACAAAAAGATCATTTTTTCTCAAAATGATCTTTTAATTATATATAATCAGTTAAATTAAATTCTCTGTTTCTTTGTCAGAAGTTTTCTTTACGTTTAGATATTTCAAAAATATAAATAATGCAATTACTGAGTTTTGTATCCATTCAAAATCCAGTTTAAACCGGATATTCGCAGCATGCCCTACCAGATAAGGAAACGTAAATCCTGCAAATACGACACAGAGAAACAAGAACAGTGGTTTATTATTTTTAAAAAAGTATAATAAGCTTAAAAATAATAGAATATTAATGATCACCACATAGGCTTTTCTTCCAACAAGAATCGATAAGCTGCTGTCGTCAAAATATCTTTTGGGAACATACCATAAGCTGATCAGGTTATTGATTCCTTTCTTGAGAGGTGCCCACTGATCTGCGACAATGATTTTATGAACTTCATTTTCATAAATATGTTCCCCTACAAATTCATTATTCTCTCCGATCTGAACAGCTATTCTTTTCTCATCCTGTTCTGTAATAAAATGATTATCCGGCAGAATCTGGTATTCTGAAACATATCCCAGATATACATTCTGCCAAACCGGAGATTTACTCATCACCAGTTTATCAAAACTAATATAATTCCGGATTACCCAGGGAGAATAGCAAATCCCGGCTATCAAAAAAACAAGCGCTATATTTTTTACGGAAAGTTTTTTATAAAAGCATAGAAGTAACATCATCAATATCATAAGAGGTATAGCTACTACCTGAGTTAATGCTATTACAGCTGTCATCACAGAAAAGATGATTAACCTCAAGAATGATCTTCTTTGCATCCACAATTCTGAATAAAGATAAAGCCAAACAGCAAAAAGCAGAATAAATAGATTGGTTGCCTCCAGAATATTGGAATAATAAAAATATGAAGGAGAAAAAATAAAGAAATAGGCAGATAAAAAGCCTGCAACTTTTACATTTAGGTTGTCAAAAATTTTAATGATTATAATCGGAATACTAAAATAAAAAATGTGTTGGGTAATAATAATAAACTTCACAGCCTCCTGAGCTCCGAAAATTTTTATAAAAAAACTTAAAAACAATGGGTAAACAGGAAGTTTATAGGCAGAATCTCCAAACCTTACATCTAATGAATATGCCCCATGAAATGCTATGTTTTTTGCAATTTTCCAGTCCTCAACAAAAATAGCAGTAAAATCATGATGTGCTGAAAAGAATATTTTTACTGAGAAAATAAGCACATTAAAAATAAGAAAGGTTTTCCAATTAAGAAAAAAATCTGCAAAGCGTATTTTTTGGATATTCAACATATATAAACTTCTAACAGGCAAAAATAAAAAAAGCGGATTAAAAAATCCGCTTTTCTTGTATGTATTGTTTTTGTTATACTTTTTCTACCTGCATGTAGCTAAGCTCCATTGGAGTTTTTCTACCGAAGATAAGTACAGAAACTTCAATTTTCTTTTTGTCTTCAAGAATTTTTTCAACAGTTCCGTTAAATCCATTGAAGGGTCCGTCAATTACTTTAACGTTTTCCCCTACTACGAATGGAATTTCAACATCACTTGCAAATTCAGAAAGTTCGTCCATTCTTCCTAACATTCTGTTTACCTCAGATTTTCTCATCGGAACAGGATCTCCACCTTTGGTTAAGCTCAAGAAAGAGATTACACCAGGGATGTTCTTAATCGCATGAGGAATTTCACCCATCAATTCTGCTTCGATCATTAAGTAACCAGGATAGTAAGGTCTTTCTTTAGGAACTTTTTTACCGTTTCTAATCTGAATTACCTTTTCCATAGGAATAACCACTTGAGTAACGTACTGCTCAAACCCTAAACGTTTGATTTCTGTCTCAATATAGTTTTTCACTTTATTTTCCTGTCCGCTGATTGCTTTCAGCACATACCATTTCAATTCGCTCATTATGGGAAAATACTTTTTGTTAGTTGAACAAGTTGATGAGTATTCCTATTATGTTGCTGATTGCTTTTGAAAACAATTCGTCAACTCCAAAGGTAAATAGCGCCAAAATAACTGTTGCTATAGTCACTACGATGGTAGAAGACTGCAGATCAGCCCACTTCGGCCATTCAACTTTATGTCTGAATTCGTTATAAGAACCTTTTAAAAAATCAATTAATGAACTCATAATTTATATTTGCACGGGCACAAGGATTCGAACCCTGATCAACGGTTTTGGAGACCGGTATCCTACCATTGGACGATGCCCGTAGATAAAAAGCTTCCGTAATTCCTTACGGAAGCCTTATTTATTTTAAGATGATTAGTCTAAGATTTCAGTAACCTGACCTGAACCAACTGTTCTACCTCCTTCTCTGATCGCAAATCTAAGACCTACGTTAAGAGCGATTGGTTGTAACAATTCTACAGTAATTTCTAAGTTATCTCCAGGCATTACCATTTCTACTCCTTCTGGTAAGAAGATCTCACCTGTAACGTCAGTAGTTCTTACGTAGAACTGAGGACGGTACTTGTTGTGGAATGGAGTGTGACGTCCACCTTCTTCCTTAGAAAGGATATAAACAGAAGCTTTGAATTTTTTGTGTGGCTTCACAGAGTCTTTCTTAGCGATAACCATACCTCTCTTGATGTCAGTTTTTTCAATACCTCTCAACAATAGACCTACGTTATCACCAGCTTCACCTCTGTCTAGGATTTTTCTGAACATCTCAACTCCTGTAATTGTAGAAGTTAATTTTTCTTCACCCATACCGATGATATCAACAGGATCACCTGTGTTGATAATACCAGCCTCGATTCTACCAGTTGCAACAGTACCTCTACCTGTAATAGAGAATACGTCTTCGATTGGCATCAAGAATGGCTTATCTGTATCTCTTGGTGGTTGCTCGATCCAAGTATCAACAGCATTCATTAATTCTTCAACACTTTTGAACCACTTATCTTCTGTGTTAACAGGAGTTGCAGTAGCTGCAGTAAGTGCTCCAAGTGCAGAACCTTGAATTACTGGAGAATTATCTCCGTCGAAATCGTAAGTAGACAATAAGTCTCTAAGTTCCATTTCAACAAGCTCTAACAATTCTGGATCATCCACCATGTCAACTTTGTTCATGAAAACAACGATTCTAGGTACGTTTACCTGACGGCAAAGCAAGATGTGTTCTCTAGTTTGAGGCATTGGTCCGTCAGTAGCAGCACATACTACGATTGCACCGTCCATCTGAGCAGCACCAGTTACCATGTTCTTTACGTAATCCGCGTGACCTGGACAGTCAACGTGAGCGTAATGTCTATTTTCAGTTTCGTACTCAATGTGAGCCGTATTGATAGTAATACCTCTTTCTTTTTCTTCTGGAGCAGAGTCAATAGAAGAGAAATCTTTTTTCTCAGCAAGACCTTTGCTCGCTAATACAGCAGAAATAGCAGCTGTAAGAGTAGTTTTACCATGGTCAACGTGACCAATAGTACCAATGTTCAAGTGTGGTTTGTTACGATTAAACGTTTCCTTTGCCATGATTTAAAATTATTTATTTATTGTTTATTCAAATTTTCGGTGTGCAAATATAATGAATTTTTAAATACTAAAAACTTTTTTATACAAAAAAATCAATATTCAAATCCAAAGAATTACAAACTGTATATATTTCTATATTGAGACTGCAAATCTACGCAAAAATCTCTATTTAAAAAATCCTTATCTTGTGTTTTAACGAATGTTTTAACAAAAAAGCCTCCCTCTTTTATACATCCAGCTTCTTTATATCTGATTTTCAGCAATATATTTTTAATTGTATTTCAAAAAGATTATCATAAAACATGTTAAAATAAAGAATATATATCTTCTTATTGATAGCTATGAATCCATAAAATAAAGGATGGAAAAAAACTATTTCCCTCTTATTATACTTTTTTAATGCAATAATTCTAATGACAGCATCCACTTTTAGAATAAATTTTCAGGCCGGACACAAGTTGTATACGGAATAACGAAAACCAACGAGCAATTTCAGAATGTAGTAAAAGTATCCTGTCGGGTTGGGATTCTGACACACATTATATAAAAAGCCTGAAATACAATGTATTTCAGGCCTCAATTAATATAAAATAAAAGAACTCTAGATCTGCTGCGATTTTTTAGTTCGGTTGAAGATCCAGAAAATGATCGGGAAAATAAGAAGGGTGAGCACAGTCGCTGTAATAAGTCCGCCAATAATTACAATGGCTAGCGGTTTTTGCGACTCGGATCCGATCCCGGTAGATAATGCAGCCGGCATAAGCCCAATAGAGGCCATCAGAGCAGTCATTATTACGGGTCTGGTTCTGGATTTCACCCCATTTAATATCGCAAGGTCCAAATGCAGTCCGTTTTTAACATTTTGATGGAATTCTGTAATGAGAATAACCCCATTTTGTATACAGATTCCTAAAAGGGCAATCATTCCTACCCCGGCTGATATTCCAAAATTCATCCTGGTAACATGCAGGGCAATAATTCCTCCTATCAAAGCAAAAGGAACATTGGCTAATACCAGCAGTGAATCTTTTATATTTCCGAAAAGAATAAACAACAGGAAGAAGATCATCAGTATACTTACCGGTACAACCTGTGCCAATCGGTGGGATGCCCGCTGCTGATTCTCAAACTGACCTGTCCATCCGACTGAATATCCGTCCGGAAGTTCAATTTTAGCTACTTTTTTCTGTGCATCGGCAATGGTACTTCCTAAATCACGGTCACGGATCGAAAACTTCACCCCAATATATCGTTTGATATCGTCCCTGTAGATAAAGGCAGCTCCATTGTCTTTAACAATCGTACTGATTTCTTTTAATGGAATTTTTGCTCCATCCTGGGTAGGAACCATCAAAGCAGCAATATCATTTTCATCTTTTCTGTATTCCTGTGAATATCGGAGACGAATTGGAAACTTACGCTCTCCATCAAACATTTCTGAAGCTGTTTTTCCTCCAAAAGCCATTTCAAGAACGGCCTGTGCATCTGCAGGCATTACTCCGTAGGCCGCCATTTTATCCCGGTCTAAGACTACACTTACTTCCGGCTGGCCAATATTTTTAATGATTCCCGGATCTTTTACTCCATCGACATCTTTCACCTGTTTTAAAACTTCTTCCGCCAGCCTGTCCAGGGTTTGCAGATTATCGCCATAAATTTTAATTCCGTTTTCTGCTTTAAATCCTGCTACCGCTTCTGCTACGTTATCTGAAATAGGCTGAGAATAATTAAAGGTAATACCCTGATAATTTCTCAGTTTTTTATCAATTTCTTCAATCAGTTTTTCATAGCTGATTTTACGTTTCCAGTCTTCTCTGGGCTGAAGATTAACGGCAAACTGAACAAATCCAAATCCATTGGGATCGGTTCCGTCATTACTTCTTCCCGTCTGCGCAAGCACATCGGTTACCTCAGGGAAACTCAT